>VOFG01004316.1_pt1 | contig 33006 bp, 49 predicted proteins | sample 5384171 | NCBI WGS metagenome assembly VOFG01 (sample SAMN12384726, study PRJNA508395) | human gut metagenome | isolation source: healthy gut F | host: Homo sapiens
TGAAGTTACGTATTAAGTTAGTCTCATTGCGGCCCCGAAACGGCCCCTGTTTCGCCCCGGGGCAAAAACCGCGCGTCTACTCACTCGATGAATCTCTACCCCATTCTGAATGCCGCCCGTGCCTTGCCGCTGTCTTCAAACACGGCAGCGGGAGTGAAAAGCAGTGAAGAAAGCCTCCGTCCCAACGCGGGAACGGAGGCTCGATAATCGGGGTTTATTCACTACCGGTCGTTGGCGGCTTTGCCGTGACCCCGTATGAAACGAAACCCAGAGCACAGTGCGGCACTAAAAAAATGCAGATCAAACCCTGTCAGCCTACTCCCCACTAATAGTTAGAAACTCTCCAGTTTGTTCCAGTTTGCCGTAGTTTGTTTTGGTTTGTCCTATTTGGCATCCAGTCTCAAAAAATTGCCGCGAACCATGGGTCAAATCTGGGTCACGGGTTTTCGGGGGCAGGGCGCTTTCGTGGGTCGCAGTGGGTCACGAAAAAGCTGGAGCGTGGGTCAAGGTGCTTTGATTGCATGTCAAGAGAGAAGCAGCAGGCGGGCCCCGTTCCTGTTGCGCGCTTTCCCAGGCCGGCACCGCCCGTGCTTCCTTCCGCCCGAGTCTACCGGGCGTCTTCGATCCCTGGCGACGAATTATTGGCCCACCGAACGTTCGTCGACATCCTGAAGTACGGGCAGGTCCGGCGAGGGCGGCGTACATCTCATCCCATCCCTTTGCTTGGCAATGGCCGGCGGCCAGCCTGCGCCCGCCTGTAGGGAGAAAAGCCTCCGGCAGGCGGCCCGCAGCCGTAAGGTCAACCTCGGCTCTGGCGTCGATCAGCTGCAGGTCGATGGAGATCGCGGGCCCGATCGCCCGGGCCGAGACGGCGTGGAGCTTCTGGGCGACCTGGTGGTCGAGCGGCATGAGGGGAGCCCCTGCCGGGCGCGGGGAACCCCATCGCTCGAAAGAAGCCGGCGTCCGCCAAAGCTCGGCCCAGTCTGGGCGTCGGCGTCGCCTATCTCGTTGTACGACCTCGAGCGGCACCGTGCACCAGGGTTCCCTGGAGGTAGTCCAGCTTGACGATGTCGTACGGCTGCATGACGTACTGCTCGGGGATCCCATCGGGCGAGGCCGGGTCCCTTTTCTACCACGCGGCCGGAGAACCCCTCCCCAGCCGGAGCGGAGCCTCGGAGTCGAGCTGGGCGGCGTAGGCTGCGGATCGGTCGCCGTGGCGGTGTCCCATCCGTGGTGAACCGCGTGTTCTCCTCGCCGAAGGCATCTTGAGCGCGCTGCCGCCCTTTGACGACCTCCCGTCGGGGAGCATGCTCGCCACGATCGCGTTCGCCATCACGGTGCGCGCCCACGAAGTCCTGGGGCGCCCCCCGCAGAGCCTCGCGTATCGCGTCGTCGAGATGGCGTATGCTGTTGGGTCCCTTCATCGGGTTATCTCCCTCCTTGGATCCGCTCTTCCTCCTTCTTTGGTTATGTAGCCGCGCGAGCGCGCCTCTTGCTTGCGGCCCGACGGCCCGGTCGGCCCCTTATACCTCGAGGCTGCCGCGATGGCGGCCGGCAAGGGCTGGCAGGCGATGCCCTCCAGGTAGACGGGGACCGTCCCGCCCATTCGCTCCAAGGTGACCCCTGGGGCCCAGATTCGCCGGCAGCGCCTCGGCGACGCGAGGCGCATTTAGCGGGGGTCCGTCTGGCGCCAGCCCCAGCAGCGCCACGACCGACTCTCCTGCAGAGGAAGGCCCTCGCCCGCCGCCTTCACGGCGATGGCATAGGGCGCCTGCGGCTGCGATGGCCAAATGGGCATGGTACACGCCGCGCGCGACGCGCACAAGCTTCCCCAGCTTTTCTTGCTGACCATCTCCGCCCTGGACATGCCGAGCTCGGCTGCCTCGGCAGAGGTGATCAGGCCGAAGTCGTCTACCGCCCGTATGTCGTGTCATTTTAGCCATGTCGAAAGTATAGCGTATTTTACTATACTTTCGACCTATCAAAAAAGTATGCAACCCTGTGATGGTGCCTGCGCAGCGCCCGCTTCATGCAAAGACACAGCACCCATGACGCAGTGCTCCATGGGTGCTGCCCGCTGTCATGCACGTGATTCCCGCTATTCCTGCCCGGACGGCGCCAAAAGTGCTCGTTTTCAAGCTCAAATGACCTTTCTCACGCAAGCCCCCAGCTGCGATCGTGGGGGTATTTCACCATGGTCAAGCAGAAAGGGCAACTCGCGCTCGCCGCCGTGCTGCCCCCCCGAAGCGGTTTTACGCGTCTACTACGAAGCGACGCCTTGTAATAAACACCGAAGCTCTGCGAGCGAGTCTATGACGGGCATCATCTGCCGACCGAGTTCGGTGAGGCCATATCAACGCGGGTGGATTTCTCGCCATAAGTCGTGGCGAAAGACCAGCCCATCGTCCTCCTCATCTGGCGCAGGCTGTCAAGCACCTTCTGGGAGATGCCCTCGTCGCGGCGCAGCTGTTGAAGCGCCAGGCCGCTCACGCAAATTACGGATGATAAGCAGCTTCCACTTGCCGCCGAGGCGATTACCGCTGTCGCACGACACTCTGGTAGTTCCTCTCGGGCCATCACGGCAGACTCCACCCCTCTTGATCATATCGGCTCGAAAAAGATACGCAGTTACAAATAGGCGTACTCGTATTTGCATGTGCTCACGTTGAATATATTCAGGCAAGAGATGCCGCAAGGTAAAACCGACCTTTAAGAAGAGGAACCATCATGACCAATTACGCAAAGACCAACGTCGGCAATGAGGGCCGCGTCGAGCTGCACGAAGTGCTCGGGCTTACCGGGGCGCGAGGTGAGCATCAACAAGCTTGCCGGCGCTCGGCGTTCCGTTCGTGCATGCGCACAAGGAAAACGAGGGAGATCTACGGCGTGCTCGAGGCGCTGGTTTGGCCACGATCGACGGTGAGGACATCGAGCTTACAACCGGCGACTGGCTGCGCGTCTCCCCCGCCGCGCACCGCCAGGGTTCCGCGCCGCGTCCGACTCGGGCATCACGTACGTCTGCATCCAGGTCAAGTAGGCTCCCCTTTGGTGCCTTCACGGCCGATGACGCCATCATGTGCTAATTCGCGACGTCAGTGCGCAAGGAGGTCAACGAGAGTCCGCCTGTCGACCTCCTTGCCCGAATCATATCTCATCGATTTTAGCTATGCCGAAAGTATAGCGGACGCTTACTATACTTTCGACCCATCGAAAGCAGCGTAACTCTGAGATGGCGGCTGGCCTAGCCGTATGCGGCGGCCGACGCGATGGGTGGCGGCGTTTCGGACGGTATCGCCTATTTCCTTTGTCCGGCGGGCGATCAAGGCCGGTCGTCGCGGGGTCGAACGACCCGGCCCGGAACTCCACGCAGCCGGTGGCCGCGCGGCGCGGCGAAGAACCGCCAGGGCTTGAGGGAGATATCGAGCGACGCTCGCCTTGAGTCGCCGGGCTCGTCCTCGCGAACCCAGACCGCCGATGGGCACGCGCATCATGCAGGTGTGGGATGGAGCGGCATTCGGGAAGTAGAGCCCGCAGGCCTCGGGCACCTCGCGCTTGAGCATGAGGCCGCAAGCGCTCTCGAGAAAGCCCGGCAGGTATGGGTGAGGATCGGGACCCTCTTGCCTGAGGCCGTGACGGCCACAGGCCTCGTCGAGATATCTATCGTTCATATCGGATGGCTCATGACGGAAGGTTAGAAGAACTGACCGAGCTGTGGGATCATCGGCGCGAGCATGAGCATGATGATCCGAGGGCAGCATGAGCAGAAGCATGGGGAAGAGCATCTTGGTGGACAGCTTGTTGGTCATGTCGTCGACCTTCAGGCGGCGCTCGGTGCCGGACGGACCTGCGCCTGCATGCGGATGATCGAATCGACCAGAGAAGATCCCGCGCGCTCCGCCTGCACGAGCGATGCCGCGAAGAAGGTGATCGAGTTCACCTGGGCGCGGTCGGCCAGTTCCAGCAGCAGGCCTCGGAACGGCTGGAATAGGCGGCCTCCTTGGCGACGCGGGCGAAGGCCTCGGCGATCGCCCCGTCCATGCGGGTGCCGACCGCCGCCAGCGCGCCCCTCGAACGACGACCCGGCCGAGATGCAGATGGCCGCGAGGTCGAGCGCGTCGGGCAGCTGGCGGTCGAGCTCGTCGCGCCATTCGGGCGCGGGCGAGCAGCCACGCCTGCGGCGCGGCGAGCCCCCTGGCGACGGCGAGCGTCGCCGCGGCGAGCCCCTGCACGCCGCCGACGAGCGGCAGGGCGATCAGACCGATGGCGGCGCCGGCCGAGAACGACGCCACGCGGATGGCTCCAGAACGACGCTGCCGGCATGGTGACGCCCGAGCGCGAGAGCATGTCGCGCGTCGCGTCGGCGACCTTCTCGCTCATCGGAACGTAGCGGGTGACGCTGTAGGTGAGCGAGTCCAGGCGGTTTTCGCCGTGCCGGGCCCTGTGCGGCCGGCGGATGGGCCGGACTCGATGCCGCCGAGGCGCCGCAGGGCCAGAAACGAGAGCAGCCGGCGACGGTGGCGGCGCATGCGAGAGCGCGATGCAGCGCAGCATTTCGATGTTCACGGTACTTCCAATCTATCGGGCGCCTAGTCGAGCTTGATGTCGCCCATCTTCCTCATCATGATGTAGGCCAGCGAGTCCAGCACGACCGCCAGCGCGATGAGCGCCCAGCCGGAGGGCTGGCTGTAGAACTCGCGGTGAGCCGGCGAGAGTCGTGAGGAGCGCGACCATCATGAAGACGGGCAGGCCGACCATGATCTGCGACTCGATGCGGTTCAGCGAGGTCTTGGAGCGGATGGTCTTGCGGGCCTCGACGCGGGCGCGGGACGGTCTGGCCGGACGTTCTCGGTGATGTCGGCCAGCGAGCCGCCCGTCTGCTGCGAGATGTCGACGGCCGTGGAGAACAGGGCGAAGGTCGCGGCTGCCGGTGCGGTCGGCGACCTTGTCCAGCGCTCGGGACCGGAGTGCCGGCGCGGATATCGGAGGCCAGGCGCCTGAACCTCGGACCTTTATGGGGTCGCTCATGTTCTCGGCGACCGGCCCGATCGCCGGGCGACCGACGACCCGCGCGCAGGTTCGACGCGATCAGCGGCATAGCCTGGCCCAGCTGCTCCTCGAACTTCTTCTTGCCCGAGTCGCGGCGCACCTGAGGTAGATCGGGAAGCCGACCGCGCCCAGGGGGAGCAGGGCGAGCGGGCCCGAGGCCGAGCGTGAGGGCGATGAGGGCCGGCAGGGTTGCCGTGGCGGCCCACACGATCTTCGGCCTCCCGCACCGACAGCTGAGGGGACGTTTGCTCGCAGACGGCCGATGGCCGCCGAGATTTTGCCCGCCGGCCGCCCTCGGCGGTCTCGCGCCGCCGCGCGCGTGCGATGCGCTCTGCCGCGGGCGATCACGAGCATGGCGATGCCGAGCACGATGCCCGGCACGGCGGGCAGCAGGTTCACGGGTTGATGGTCGCCGCCCATCCTAGAACACCGCCTGGGGTTGAACCAGTCGTCATTCGACGAAGACGCCCTGTTTGCCATCTTCGATATGGCGGCGCATGAAGCGCTTCGCCGGTCGGGACGAACCAGCCGGAGTGCTGGGTCGTTGGGGTCGTGCTCGAAGCGCACGATCGGGCGCGATCGTCGACGACGTCGCCCTGCATGCCCCTGGACCTCGGCGATCTCGGTCACGCGGCGCACGCCGTGGGAGCGCTCCGTGTAGATGATGAAGTCGATGGCCTGGCTGATGTACTCAAGGATCTCGCGCGAGGACATGCCGGTGTTCGCCTGCTGGACGAGCGTGCGCAGGCGCGTGGGCACCTCGCGGCAGTTGTCGGCGCATGGATAGTGGTGAGCGAGCCGTCGTGGCCGGTGGTCGCGGCCTGGAGCATGTCGAAGGCCGCCGCGTCGCGGCACTCTCGCCGACGATGATGTGGTCGGGGCGCTGGCGCAGCGCGTTGGTCACGAGGTCGCGGTAGGTCGATGCGGCCCTTGCCCTCCACGTTGGCGTCGCGTCTCCATGCGGGCGACGTGCGGCTGGTTCAGGCGCAGCTCGGCGTGTCTCGATGGTGATGATGCGCCCTCGGCGGGATGTAGAGCGAGATGGCGTTGAGCAGCGTCAGTTCGCCCGAGCCGGTGCCGCCGGCGACGATCGGGATGCGGCTCCCCGACGATGGCTCGCATGATCTGAGCATGCGGCCGTCGAACGACCCGTTGGCCATCAGGGCCGGGGGTTAGGCGTCCTTGCGGAACTTGCGGATGTTGATGATGTTAGGTCCACGGCGACGCCCTTGAGCGACGCGTTGACGCGGGAGCGCTGAACGGGGTGCCGGGGCGCACGATGGTGCAGTCGCGCACAGCGGCGAGGCCTGTCGCAGCGGCGGTTCATGCCGGCGGCGATGCGGTCGATGGTAACTTCACGTGGTCGTCGTCCTCGAAGCAGACGTCGGTGAGCCAGAGGCGTCTGTCGCGCTCGATCCAGACGGCGTCGGGGGGCGTTGACCATGATCTCGGAGAGGGATTCGTCGTAGAGCAGGTCCCTGAGCGGCCCGAAATAGTACAGGTCGTTACGACCGCGCGCAGCACGTCCTGGTAGGCGTCAGTGCCGTAGATGCGCCCTTCGACTATCGGAATGGCGTTTCTGGCATGAGCCCGTAGAGGGCCGGGTCGCTCTGATGATGGGGCCGATGACGGCCGCCGCGGCGTGGTCTCGCTGCTCGGCGTCGATGCCCGTCTGCTCGGCCTGGTTGTCGGATGAGCTGCCTGCGCGCGGCGCGGTAGACCGCGCGCTCGAGCGGAAGCAGGTCCCTTACTGAGCATCGTCGGCCTCGACGCATGCAATGCCGTGAGCGTTCGGGTTGGCGACGATCGCGGGCGGCCTGCTTCGGGGGTGACGTCGAGCGTCACGAGCGAGTAGCCCGCCTCGGGCGTGCCCGTGAGCGCGGAATCGAGCGCGACGACCTTGACGCCGTCGCAGATGGTCTCGGTGTCGATGTCAAAGGTGCCGTCCGACACCGCGGCCAGCACGTTGACGCGGTCGCCGACGGCCAGCAGCGGCGCGAGAGCCCGTGGGAGGAATCGAGCGACAGGGCGATGGCGACGTGTCCTCCGATTGCCGACGTGATGTGCGCCGGCGAGCCGACGCCTGGATGGAGGAGAGCGAGATGGACGTGCCCGGTCTGTCGATGGAGGTGCGCCCGGCGACGTCCGGAGACCTCGTGGCCGCGTCGGCAGTAGGCCTTGGGGACGGACTCGGGTCTCGAGTAAGGTCGGATTCGCTGATGGTCTGCCGGCGGCGACGTCGCGGGTGGTCACGACGACGTTGGACGGAATCGGTCTCGTTCTATACGATCGCCGATGACTCGGCGAGGCGCATGCCGGAGAAGGCGGTCGCGCCGACGGAGACGGCGATTGCCGCCGCGGCAACGGCGTAATGGACGGCCTTTAGGAATGGCGGGCGTGCCTTCGGCGGCGCGGCGCGGCGTCGGGCTCGTGTATGGCCTCGGGCGCCTTATCCGGTCTTCCCGTCCTGTTCCTTGCCGAAGCGGGAGGCGCTTTCTCCTCGCGCCCCGCCGGCTTAGTTGTTTGCTCGCGTTAGCTGCCGGGCCGCATCGTCGCGATCGGGCGGCTGTCGGCGCCGCAGTCGGGCGGCCCTGCCCTGCCGCGGTGTTGGGCCCGTGGCCGGCGTGCCCGGGCCTCGCGCGGCGCGCTCGAGCCGGCCTGGCGCCGGCGCGGCCGGGCGCAAGCGCGGCGCGGCCGGGCGCGGCGCCGGCGTGCTGCTCCTCATAGGCCGGGCGCCGTGGCCGGCGCGGCTGTGCTAGCGCCGGGCGGCCGGGCGCGGGGCGCCGGTGCGCCGCCGACGGGGGAGAGACCGGTAATGGGGTCGACCGCGCCGCCTGCAGGCTGGCGCCCCTCGAGTCGCAGCGAGTGTCCGGCGCCGGATGGTGTCGGCGCGCGCGAAGTCACAGGACACGCCTGGCCTCATGGCGCGGAGCCGCTGGATCTCGTCTCGCCATCGTTCATGTCCCCAGTTTCTTTGAGCGACGGCCGCCGGCCGCCTCAGTTTCCGCTTTCCTCGCGCCCGACCCGCCCTTTGCCTGACCGTCGCGAATCGCCTTTGACGAGGCCGTGACCGGGGCGTCTCGAGCTCGATGGCCTGCGGCCCGTCACGGTTCCGCCTCGAACGTCGCCTGAGGCTGCCGATACCTGCGTTCGCCGGGCGGTGATTGTTCCGCCCAGATGTCCGCATCGCGGCTCTGGCGGGTCAGCCGTCGCGCCCGAGCCGGAGAAGGTGGCTCAGGTGCTGGCGAGCATCACGCAGACGCCTCGCATAGCGGTCGCTGGCACCGATTCCGATTGGGCAGCTTCCTGCGTACCAGATCTCGGCGGCGCCGGAGCCGTTGTCGGAAAGCAGCTCGACGACCTCGTCGCGCGCCTCGCGGCCGGGGTTCTCGAGTACCTTTGCGGCGTTCGCCATCCCCAGCGAGGAGCTGGCGGACGACTCGAGCACGGCTTCCCTGGCCGGTCTTGGCCGAATAGGCCGTGCTGCGTCGACGCCGAGGCCGACGGCGACGAGTAGGCGGCGAGGGCGACGATGAAGACGGCTGCGACCTGGCCGGAGAGGCCGCGGCCGCGGGGTTTTCGCGATGCCATCACAGCACCTCCCAGTCCGGTATAGGTCGTATAGCTGTGCGAGACGTGGCGCGTGAGAGTCTTCTTGCGCCCGAGCGAGAGCGGGTCATTGTACTCGTAGGCGATATCGGCCTCGACGGCGACGCAGCGCGTCTCGGTCCTGAGCGTCGAGGCCCCGAAGGTCGCTCGCGATGGAGTCGCCGTCGTTGACGGCACCGCTGGTTTCGGTCTTGACGCGCGCGTTGGTCACCGTGAGCCTGGTCTTGTCGAGGTCGGTGCCGTCGCAGACGAGGTCGCGGACGAGCTCGTTTCGTCCTGCTCCTGCCATCCGGCGGGAAGCGCGTCGGCGAGCGTCGCCAGCGAGTGCTGGATCACGGTGTTCTGGTAGGAGAGCATCGCGAACGACCCGATGGCGAAGAGGAACGTGAGCAGCACCGGCATGATCAGGATGAACTCGACCGAGCCCCTGGCCGGGGAAGGTGCGCATGCGCGCGTGTCGTTGGAAAGCGCTGCCATGTCACGACCTCTCTATCTCTGACCTGATGGACGACGTCTCGGAATGGACCTGCCAGCCGTCATCGGTGGCGCCCTTCACGCCGAGCGCTTGAGGGAAGATGCAGCCGACATCCTCGACGACCTTGACGGTGACCTTCTCTCGCACGATAGCGCGCGGTGACCGACTTGTCGCCGCTCTTGAGCGTCACCGGCTTCGACGGCGCCTCCGCCGATGTGACGGTGACGGTCGCGCCGTCGCCCAGGGCGCACGCCTCGCGTACGTAGGCGGCGATCGCGTCGTTCGACATGGGTGGGGTTCGCCGCGGCGTAGCGCGCGCCCCTCGGAGCTCGCGGTCTGACGTTCGCCGGTCTCGCGCGCGAGGTGCGCGTAGTCGGCGACGGCGACGAGCATGATGATCAGCAGCGGCAGGATGAGGACGAATTCGACGGTCCCCTGGCCGCGATGTCCGCCTGCCCTGGCGGCGCTCATGACAGCGCCCCCGCCGCGAGGGCCGCGATGAGGGCGAGCGAGATGACGGGTGCGAGCGGCATGGCGCCGGTCTTGACTCCGATCCGGTGCGAGCACGCGATGAAGAGCAGGGATGCGGCGCCGAGCGCCGGCACGAGGGTGACGATCAGCGGCGTCGCGGCCGGATCCCAACACGCATCCGAGCATGAGGGAGTCGCCGTCGCCCCATTCTCCGCCGGCGCCGCACGGCGGCGCCGAGCGCCCAGGTGACCGCCATGCCGGCGGCGGTGAGCGCCGCGCCCGCCGGGGTGGGGGCAGAAGGCCGCGATAGACGAGGCGGCGAGCACCGCGAGATGGGGAGCGGCACGATGCGGAAGCGGATATCGCTCGCGGCGATGGCGAGCGACGCCACGGCAGCGACGGCAGCCGCCGGCGACATGCTGCGCCGGCGAGCCGGCGGCGAGATATGCGGGAATCCAGCAGGCCTCGCCGGCGAGCGATGGGGGTTGTAGCGGCGCGCGTAGGCCCCGACTCGCCGTCCGCCAGCAGGTCCGCGTCGATGTCTCCCGATGCGGCGAGCGCGTCGATCGTGGAGGGGCGACGGCCTGATGCTGACTGCGGCGCCGATGGCGGCCAGCCAGCTGCGGCGCTCGCGGGGTCCGCGCCCGGTGCGAGCATGGCCGCGTCCTCGCGCTCGTAGAAGGAATAGCGCATGTGCTGGTAGGCATGCTGCAAAAGCCAGCCGGCGGCGGCCGACCCGGCTGCGAGCGTGAGTGTTCCGAGCATATGGCTCCTCCTTTGCTGTGGTCCGTGGTTATCTGAAAAGCGCGCCGGGTCGGCGCGCGGGAAGGTTCGGGATGCCCGGGAGCGGGTGTCGCGGCCTCGGACGGATAGCCTGAGGTGCGTTACTGGGCGCGTATGGGCTCCAGACGTCGGTGCCTTTGGCAGCGTCGCGGAAACCATGTTGAGCTTGATGTTCATCTGGTTGGACAGGTAGACCAGCGCGGCGATCAGCGCGACGGCGATGCAGACGACGATGACGACCCACTCGATGGAGCCCCTGTGCGGGCAGGGCCTTGGCGCGGCGCGCTTCATGTTGAAAAAGGCCGCAGGTGGCGATGGCCGCCGGTTTGGCGAGGATATCGTACATTGGACCTCCTCCTCTCTGGATGTATGCGCGGGGCGCACCCGCTGCCTGTGCCCCTTCCGGGGCGTTACGGCATAAACTATGCCCCCGGGGAGAAGATGCGGGTCAGCACCCTGCCCAGAAATGGAAAGACCCGGTATTCCCCAGCTCAGGACCTTATTTCCGCCTGTCGTCCCTATGAGGCGGTGGGTTCGCGGCTCCTGGCCGGGGCCGGGGCTATGCTTGTCGGGGCATACAGGGGCCGGGCGAAGACCGCGAAGGTCCCGTCGTCATGCACCCGTGAGAACCCGAGCCCGGAAAGAGTCCTCGAGCGCGGGTAGGCCCCCCGAGGGGACGGCCGCGAAATCGGCGCCGGTTCCCCCTTCGATGGCGTCCTCGTCGCCCGCCAGCACGGCCGTGCTGTCCCCAGGCGTCCGCGCCGCCGTTGAGCTCGGGGCAGAAGAGTCCGCCCGCGTGTCGAGCAGCGGTCGGTATCCCGCGAGCTCCAGCTCGCTGCCGACGTCGATATCGCAGATCACGGCATTTCGCCCGGCCGGCCCCGGCGGACTCGAGCGCGGCAAGCGCCGCATCCGCCGATGCCTCGATCACGGTCGCCGCCGGCACGGTCGCGGCGAGGAGCCCGGAGCGGCGGCGGGAGCGCGCCGTGCAGCACACCGCGAGGGCCCATGGGTGCGGGACACGCGGCCCCGCCACCTCACCCCTGGATATCGGAAGGGAGAGCGCCATGGAGGTGAACAGAAAGAGCTCGTTTCTCACGTTGGCGAGCGCGAGCATGAGCGTGCCGGAGCACGAGCAGGTCGCCGGCTCCGAGAAGTGCCTCCGGCCGCCGCCGCGCCGGCGAACCCGGAGGCGGAACAGCAGCAGCGCCGCCGCGAGGGTGCAGCCGCAGGCGGCTTGGGCGGGCGCGGCCTCGGTCCACGGCGCGAGCTCTCCGATCCCCACGGATTTCAGCGACTCCGGCGCCCATGCGGTGGCGAACGGCACCATGAGCAGCCTGGCGCCGTAGGGGGTGGAGAGCAGGCGGCCACGGTCGACACGGCCGCCGTGAGCGCCTTGAGAGCCGCCGTACCGGTCGAGCCTGCCGTCGAGTATGAGGCAGCACGGGACCATGGGGCGACGGTCCACAGCGCCCCGTGGAGCTGGGCCATGGCGAGGCCAGCGACGGGGAAGACGGCCAACAGGGGAGTCCTGCCCGCCTCGTCGCGCGTCCATTTCCCGCCCGCCGCATAGCAGACGCAAAGGGCCATGACGTCGATTGCTGCGCGGCGTTGAGTTGCAGCACGGCTATGACCGCGGCGCATGCGGCCGATGCCGCCCATGTGCACGGCGCCGGTCCTGCCGCGCGGTCGAGGGTGCAGGCCCAGAGGGTCGCCGCCGCGGCCATGTCGAGCATCGGCGGCGGCGCACCTGATCCCGGCCTCCCCGCGGAACGTGGTCAATGAAGATGGCCGCGGCGGCGATGCACAGGGGCCACTGCTGGCAGATATAGAAAGCCCGTCGTGGAGCGTCAGCGGGTCGGTCGTCGGAGCTCGCTGTTCGATGATCCACCGGCCGATGGCGACCATGTATCGCGTATCGGGTTGGAACAGCGACCAGCCGGTAAGCGATACCGCCGCCAGCGCCGCCGCGCAGGCGGCGAGCGCGGCCGAGAGCGACGCCCATCGCAGGATGCGGGTGCGGCGCATGGTGTCCGTGCAGTTCACGCCATTCACCGCCTTCCCGGCAGCCCGAACAGGGTGTAGCCGCCGCCGTGCGCGAGCTCTGAAGTGCCCGCCGGATCGCAGGGCATCGGCCTCATCGCTGTCCCTGACGAGGAACAGTTCCCATCCCCAGTCCTCGATGCTCTTTTTCAGCGAGGTCGACCCCTGGAGGACGTCGACGATCCCGCGGTACCGGCGGACTTCGCCCCGGCGCCGGCGATGCCCTCGCCCCAGATCTCGGGGCGCATGTCGCAGGGGCACCTTGAAGCCTTCCCACTCGAGCTGGTTGGCCACCGAGACGTCGCTGGAGAACACCAGCGTCGGGTCCGGCGTCGTATATCGCCGAGAAGATGGGGGACATCTCCGATTCGGTCACGGATAACGTACCGTGCCCTGCCGCCCGATTGCGGTGCCAGCGATACGGGCGAGCCCCGAGATCGCGGCGAGCAGGGCCATGGCGGCACCTGCCGCGGCGAGCCGCCGGGTTCGCCACACGGCCCCCGGAGTGCACCTGTGAAGTCGAACGCGCAGCACAGGCCGCAGGACAGGCCGGCGATCCACATGCAGCGCGAGTGCAGGATTCCCGCGGCGATACCGGCGGAGAAGCATTGCCACGGCGCCGGCCGGGACTTTCGCCCTGGGCTTCGCCGGCACAGCGCGATCGACCCCATCGCCATCGCCGCGACGGGAACGGCGAAAAAGGGGGCCGAGCGGGACCCATAGGGGCGCATTCGACGATGGCGCCGCCATAGGAGGCCTCGCCGAGCGATTTCAGGACGTAGAGGGACCCGTCGGCGCCGTATGGGTTGAGCAGCGAGGCCGCGCATGGCCGCCACGGCGGCGCAGATGGGCATCGCCCCGCGCGGTACCACGCGCGGCGTGCTGCGGATTGGCGAGCTCATGCGGGTAGGGGCGGGGCGAACGCCGCGGCGCACGCGGCGAGAAGAGGCCATTGGGCCGCCTGGAGGTTGACGCCGGCGACGGCGATGGCGGGTAGCCGCAACAGCGCCGCCGCCCGCCGTCCTTGAGGTATCTGAGCAGAATCCTGGCCGTGAGCGTGCACAGCAGCGCGGTCCAGATCGTCGGGCGGACCGATATACATGCAGATGCACACCGACGGCACCGCAGGCAGAAGGCCAGGCCGCTGGCGAGAGCTTCCCGTCGGCGGCGTCGAACATGAGGCGGGACAGCTGCCAGAAGAGGAGCCCGGCGGGCACGCAGACGGACACGGCCACTGCGGTATAGCCGCCGCTCGTATGCCACGCCCAGAGCCAGACGTCATGGAGCCACTGCTGCGCGACCATGCCCCGGCCGGGCCAAAGATGGAGAACAGGTTGATGTGGGGTATGCCGTTGCGGGCGTCTCACGGCCGGTCGCGAGGAGGAACCAGACGTCGGAGTCGAGCGTTCCCGTTCCCAAGGGTGGGCGAGAATCGGGCCCGCGATGAGATGGCGCATAGGGCGGATATGGCGAGGCGCGTGCGGTCGGCCTGAATGGTTGCTTTCAAGATGGCTCCAAGGGGTAGATATTCGACCGGGAGCATGCGCCGCCGCGGCGAAAAGAAGAACCCCGCTCCCAAAAGTGGGAACGGGGCATCGAAAAGCGCAGATTGCCGCGGCCGTGATATCGGCAAAAGGGATGGCGGCCGGTGAGGGCCGGCCGCCGATGGGGGAATGGCGGCATATTGGGGAGTCCGCCATTGCATATGGGGCCGACTGGATCGGATGGTGGGTCGGCCGGGTCGCCGTGACATGGTTTATCGGAAGAGTGACGGCGTTGCCTTGACTATACCCCTTTCGCGATATACGCTAATCACGTCATTGGCGGAAATGTGTTCCCATCGTGTACGGGTCCGGTCCGTACGGTGGTCCGCGCTCAGCCCTTGCTGCTCGCGACGCCCTCGGCCTTCGCCTCGGTCCACGGATGTAGAGCGTGACGTCGCGCCTGGCGGTGACTGAGGAGACCTTCTCGGTGCCGTTAGCCAAAGGGGTCAGCCAGCATTCCGGACGTATCTGCGCCAGGTGTCGTCGGCGAGCTTGGCGAACACCTCGCCGGGTTTCACCGGCGTGACGCTCTCGCCCCAATAGAGCGCCTTGTGCCCCTGCCCGTCGTCGCCGATGGCAGCGACGCCAGGCCGTCGAGCCTGTGCTTCTCCGTGGACAGGGAGAAATCGGGGAGCTCGAAGGAGGAGCGCGCATCGGGTTTTGGCCATGAGCGGCGCGGTGCGGTAGATGCCGGCGTCCTCGGGCTTGAGCGATCCCTCGGCGTACTCGACGCGCACGGTGCAGCGGTTGCGTCCGTAGAGTTTGAGCGTCTGGTCCTTGACGATGGTGACATTCGCGGCGGGCTGGGTGAGGCTCGGGATCGAGGAACCAGCCAGAGAACCCCGTCGAGGGGGTTCTGCCGTATTGCTCGTCGAGGTTGCAGGTGTCCTTCAGGGGCCTTCTGCGTCGCGATGTCGACGGGGTTGTAGATATCGCCGCCTTCGACGTCGAGGTCGCGATACACCATGTTCTTCTGCTCGACGCCGTCGGAATAAGTACTCGACGCGTCGTGACCACTCGGCACGCCGCGGGAGACGAGCGTGCCTGAGATAGCGGTCGGTCCAAACGTAGCGGTCGGTTTTGCCGACGGTGCGGATGCCGAGCATCGCGGCGGCGTAGAGAAACCCCGGTCCCCAGGAGGCGTCGGCAGCCAGGTTTTCGCTGTCGGAGAACTCCCTGACGACGCGACCGCCCTGCGGCTTGCGCACGAGATGGATGTTCATGCCGCAGATCTTGTTGCCGTCGGCGCCGTCCGGCTCGATGCCGGCCGCGGGTGCGGTGTTGACGTCAAGCGGCGCCGAGGCGGAACAGTTGACTAGACCGGGTCGGACCACTCGCCGCTCCCGTTGAGCAGCTTGGTCCTGATCTCGAGGTCGTAGTGGTCCGCGATCTCGCCGGTCAGCCAGACCTTTACCCTGCCGAGGATATCCGACTCTGTGTCGAGGATGTGCACGCCGTGGAGCCCTCGACCCACTCGCCGCCGCTAGCGCTGCGCGGCGTAGTGATCGATCCCGGGAAGGCGGAGCCTTCGAGCCTGAGGCCGAGGCCGTAGATGGAGTGGCCGCCATGGGGGTAGCCGATATGTCGGTGCGCGAGCGATTCCTGCTGCCACCCCAAGTGGCCACGCCGCACTGGGCGAAGATGGCGGCATCGTCCTCGGGGAAGGTCGTCGGCGACGTCGGACATGTAGAGCCTGAAGATCGGCCTGACCGGCAGGTCCGATTCGTTCTTGCATCCCAGGGCCCAGCCGGAGGGCCTGATTCCGACATCCGGGTCGTCCGGGTCCGTATTATGCCATCCGCAGATCTCCGCCATGTCGCCGATCTTGAGCGCGTCCTCGTCGCAATGGACCGAGACCTTGCCTCGATGCGGGCCTCGACGAGGTTCCACTGGGCATTTTTTCTGGATGGCCCAGCGCCCGGGGCACGCCGCGGACTGGACGGATACGCTTGACGACGGAGTTCGACGTGACCCCGTTGGTGTCGAGGCGCAGTCCGTCGGCGTCCGACGTGATGAAGTAGCAGCTATGGTCGGTCTCGTTCGACGCGTCCGGGCTCGTGGTGGACCCACCATGCTTACTCGGCCGGCGTCGGAGTGGTTGATGTCCCAGATGTCGGCATGGCTGTTCTGGACGACGCCGTGGTCGACCACAGGCGCGGCATGGCCGCTGTTGTTCAGCATGTGCGTCAGGTTCGGGCCGACCATGTTGGCGATGGCGAACGTGAAGGTGTCGACGCCGTCGTTGGTATACGGCTTGAGCATCCAGGTCTGGTTGACGCCGTGATAGTTCTCGTAGAGGCACACGCCGCGCCGTTATCGTACATGGCGAGGGGTTTGCCGCCGCTGTGCCCTGGACGAGGTCGAGCTGGATGTCCGGCGCGGAGACGGGCCTGATGTAGAAGATGCCGCCGTAGAGGGCGTGACGTCGTTGCGGATGTAGATCTTCTCGACCCTGAAATTGCGCGGGAAAGGGTGGTTTGGCTCAGGAACCAGTAGTTCGGGGCGTCTTTTTTCACTGACGTTTTCGTTCCCCGAAGTGGTTGTAGTCGTTGTAGACCTGCAACTTGCTGGACACGCTGTGGCGCGCCTCGCCCTTCTGCCTCTTGACCCAGAAGGACGGGCGGGTGGACCCCAGTACGTGTTCCCCCTGGAAGTCGTTGAAGTCGTAGAAGCCGTAGGAGATCCAGTCGTAGTACCTGTACTGGTTCCTGGTCGCCGGCGAAACGGGAGTTCTGGGAGTTCCGCGCCGTCGAGGTAGACGTATCCCTTGTTGTCGCCGCCCTCGGAAATGGTATCGACAAAGGCCCCTGCCTTTTTGCAGGTCCTTGCTGGAGCACCATGCGAACGGCCTGACCACCACGAGGGTGTAGAGCTCGTTGGCGTAATTGCACTCGAAGACGCAGGCGAAGGCGTACCTCAGCCATTGTCCGTAATGATTTATATAGTAGCTGGTGTTGGCGGGGCGGCGCAGAGCCATTCATGGTAGCTGTTGGCGAAGCCGAAGTACATGTCCCCCTCGCCCCTGGCGTGGGTCAAGGAATGGACGAGCATCGAGTCGTTGGCGGCTCGAACCAGCCCTGGCCGAGGTTGAAGTTCATGCCCGCGAGGCGCTTTCGCCTTCCGGGCGGGTCCGAGCAGGGCTAACCCGCTGCGCAGGCGAGCGCGGCGAAGGCTCCTCGACGCGGGAGATCGGGCTCGAGGCAGCCCCGTCTTCTCGTCATCCCTGTCCCGTACCGGGACCATATCGGTTCTGGCGAGGTGTTCAAAGCGTCTACTCCTCCTTGAGGCCGGAGACGGCGAAACAGGCGAAAGCGATGGCGAGGTAGCCGATGGAATACGCGTCGAGGAGGATGGCGCTGCGCACCGAGAGGGCGAGGAGGACCGCGGCGATGCCGAGGTCGAGGCGCAACTCCGTACCTTGCAGGCGATGCCGGCGGCGATGAGCAGGATGACCGGGACCCAAACGGCGCCCAGGCACCCCCTGGTCAGAAACCACGCTGCCGACGCTGGAGAGTAGTAGTCTGTCGGGCAGGACAGGATGACCGACGCGGCGCGCTTGCAACTGGAAGATGGCCGGACGGCAAGCGCGGTCAGGATGGCACCAAACGCGATACGCCTCAGCTCATACGGTTCGATGTCTGAACGTTTGATCATATCGATGGGATTCAATTGTCCTCCTACAGTCCCAAAAACCAGGACACGCTCGTGTCCTCGAAATATCTGGCGGTCTCGATCGGGGTGGAGGTGGACATGAGCGTCTGCCTGTTGAGGATGCGCGAGCGTCGAGCTCGAGATGCCGACGGCGCGGCAGTAGTCCTCTTTCGACGTGCCGGTCCTCGACAGCGTGAACGCCAGGCGCGACGCGCACAGCTCCTGGCGTAGTCGCGGTCGCGCTGTCGCTGCATCTCGGTCCTGTCGCGCCGTTCGTTGTCGGAGCCTCGCTGCATACGGTCCCCCCTGCGATGTCCTGTTTTCTCCACTTGCCGCGCCCGCACCAGCGTATGCCGGCATCAGGCGCCCTGGCGAATGCGGTGGCGGGCGGTCGAAACTCGGATGGCAATCCGGATTTTGCCGCCTTCTCCCGCATATCAGGCCGCGGCGATGCGTTTGGGTGATGATTGGATAGCCGGCAGCGGTCTGATTGCAAAATTGATACCCTTGCAAACCCGAATCTATGCATCGCGCCGCGCCGGGCTCCGATTTTTTTTCAGATGCGTTTCCCGCCCGCGCCGCCGTCGTCCCCGGCTTCGCGGCGAGCTGCGATGCCAGCGCGGCGATGTCGGAAGGCGTTCGTCCCGCCTGCTCGTCGCTCGCCGAGGCCGCGCCGAACTTCCCTCATGAACTCGGCGGACGCCTGGAACAGGCCCGTTGAGGGGTCGGCGGCGCGTCTTGGCGCTCTCGATCGCCCGCAGGAAGGTCGACGACCTCGCCGTCCCCGTCGGTCGCGATGACGCAGGAAGCCGCCGCGGACGATCTCCGGTCGCCCGCCGCGCGCCCACGCCCGGTTCGGCAGGCTCGCTGCCCTCCGCATCGGCGGCGCGGACCAGCGACACGGTGACGCCCCCGTACTCCGCCAGGGTCTCGGTTTCAGGGATCCTCGAGGCCGATGGAGGCCGCCGCCAGGTATGTCGGGAAAGACCGTCGTCTCCCGCGGCAGGTCGCCCCACGGGCACGTGAACCGCCGAGACCTTGGCGCCAGCGGCGTGATCCGCCCTGCGCGAGCACCGCGCGATATCCGCGTCGGCGCCGTCGATCTCCCGGTCGCATGCGGCGGCGTATGCCCTCACGGCCTTCGCGAGGTCGTCTTGGACATCGAGCACGGTATCGGCCAGGGGGACCCAGGCGCGGCATGTCCTGGAGCAGGATGCCGCGGCAGGTGGTCGGCGAGCAGTTTTTCATGTAGTAGCGGCCGATGAGGTAGGGCGCGGGCTCCATGTCACTTGACGTTGCGCGTCGCATCAGCGGGCGGTCGTCGCCGCGGTGCAGGTAGAACTCGACCATGGGCAGCCCGCCCGAGGATTTTTCAGGGACCGCCCCGGCAGCGTATCGAACGGGTCGTAGATGACTTTGTCTTCCTTGCCGTAGCGTGCCCGGGAAGTACCGGGTGCATCCAGACCGACTCGCCGTCCCCGGCGCCCCTCGCAGTCGACGCGGATATCGTCGGCGAGTGCCAGGACGGAATCGGATGCGATGCCCTGCGCAGGTGTGCCAGCAGGTTCTCGATATCCTGCTCTTATAGGTGCTCATGGTCGCTCAATGGGTCGGGACTATAGTCGTGCGGGCCCGCCCCGGTGCGGGCCCGGGAAAACCGGTCACAGCCGGTTACCGGCCGCGGCAGCCACCCCGTGGGTTGTTGCCTTCGTGGCCGCCTTCGGCACCCGGCGACGTGCGCGCGAGGGTTGTCGGGCGCCAGGGCCGTGGCTATATCGACCCCGAGCAAGGCGCACGTCTCGGCGACGCTCTCGGCGTTGCCAGGCGTCCACCCTGCCAGTTCGGGGCTGCATCCGGCCCCTGAACGCCGTGAGGACGCTGGACTCGATATCGCACAGCGCCCAATCGGCCGAGGTGAACTTTTTCATCATCGACCGCACCGGCAGGGTCGAAATATCCGACCGCGGCGTCCTCGGTGGTCTCGCTGATGGAATCGAGGCCGTAGTCGCAGGCATCCGGCGAGAGCGGGTCGATATCGTCCTCGAGGATGGCCGAGAGGGGGGTATGGGCGACATGGAAACCCGAAGAACTCGCCGTCCGGTGCCTTGTCCGGGATGAAGGCGGTGCCGCTGTAGACGTTGTAGAGGAAATCGTCGAGGTCGAGCGCCCGGCTCATGATCTCGGCCGCGTCCTGCGAAAGTTCGAGTGCTGGCAGAGCGCCGTCGCGGCATCATGCCCGAACAGCATCGCGACGCTCTCCGGCGTTTCGAGGAGGGCCGTGTGGCCGGACAGCTCGACCTCGACGCAGCCCTCATGCTCGCTCGAGAAGAAGGCGCCGGGCGTATCGATCCCGTAGAGGTCGAGCACGTCCAGCGCATCCGCGGCGTTAAGCGGTTCGATGTGCTTTTCATATTCCATCACATCCAAAGACAGGGAAGGGCGTCCGCGGTACGGTGCGCGGGCGCCCTTCTGGTACGGGTTGTGGAGGCCGCGGGCGCGGGCTGGGAAGCTTGGCGGCCTGCGCGACGTCGCTGCCCTGCTCGGCGGTGCCGTGGGCGGCGGCGACTGCTGCGGCGGCCTGGGACTGCGGGTTGGGCGCCTCGGCGTTCATCTTGGTCTTGTAGGCCTCGCGCGCGCGGCCTTGACGGCCTTGGACAGCTCGAACGGGTCGGCATCGAGGGTCTTGAGCTGGTCGTTCTCGTCGTACTTGAACAGATGGACGGGCATGTCCTTCTTGACGGTGACCGTGGTGCCCTTGCCGTTGGCGATATCGGACTCGGTCCAGGGCTTGCGGAAAGTCTTGAACTTGTAGCCGGAGATGTCGATGCCGTTCATGTCCGTACCAGTCGGGATGGTGCAGAGGACGGCAGGCCAGGTCTCGGTCTTCTTGCCGTTCTCGATCACGATGTCCTTGCCCTGCGCGTCGGTGACACGGCACCACTTCGCGGGGAACTTGATGCTGACCTCGTTGTCGTACTTTTCCTGGTCCATGGCGGTACCTTTCTTCCTGCCCGTCGCACGGTAGGCGGCGGGGCGTTGATTGCCACGACTGTACCCTCGGGTACGGTGTGCGTATAGATGGTTTCCCGAACGGGAAGCGGCTCGAGTCCGCCGCGGCGGCGCTCGTCCACCGTCTCGCGCAGCCTCGAGATGTCGCCGATGACGGGCGCGGCGAGCTGTTCTTTGGGGACGAACCCGTCGAGCGCGAGGATCGCCACCGCGCCGGGCAGGGCGAGCACCCCGGTGAGTTCCGCGCTCGCGTCCGAGTAGTAGAAGTGGATCGGGTACTTCAGCACGACGGCGGCCTCCGGAACGTTGATTCGAGCTCGTCCACCGCGCGGCGGATGGCGGTCCTGACCTGATAGGAGAGCTCGGAGGGCAGGCCGTCGGTGGCGATGGAGGGCTTGCCGGCGTCGTACTTGGTCGCGAACAGGTTGAAGTCGGTGAGCTCGCCGTTGCCGTCGGGGTAGGGCCGAAGCGCGCCATCGTGGAGGACTGGTTGATATCCCTGAACATCATGGCCGCGGTCCTCCCTACAGCTTCGGCGCCGTCTGGTTTGCGGACGCCGCGATGGCGGCGCTCGTCGCCGCCGCGGCGCTGGCGGAGGCGGGCGAGGTCGGTCGGCGTGACGGGTTTCTCGACGACGCCCTCGGCGATGTGCGCGCGCCACTCGGCCACGGTTTCGTCCCTGATCTCCTCGAACGAGTACTCGTCGAGCGCCGGCCAGTCGGCGCGCTTGTCGACATAGCAGGTCTCGCACAGGTCGACGTAGCCGTTGTTCACGGCGATCTCGCCGTAGCGGTTGAAGTCGAAGCAGTAGAGGAGTTCGCCGTTTCCGCGGTTCATGAGGGGCCCAGAACTCGGAATCGCCGTCGAGGACGGTGTATGCGTAGTTTTCCTCCGGCGTCGAGCGCTCGAGACAGGTCTCGTGCCACTGGTCCTCGACATGCATTTCGTCATACTCGTAGTCGTATACGGGCAGATCGATCCGCCTGCGCCACGAGGTTCATGAGCTCGTCGAGGTGGTTCAGCGGCTCGCCGTATTCGACGGCGGCGTCGATATGCTCGAGCGCCCCGTCGGGAAGGAGCGCAAGCTGCATGGCGAGGACGTTCAGCTCGTCCAAGGTGGGCGTATTCATCGAACACCTCCGGGCACCTGAACGGCAGCGCATCGTAGTCCAATATATATCTCCTCGTGCTCCTCATCGAAAAGGTCATGGGAGCGCAGCCACGGCTCGATCTTATCGGGGTCCATGGGGGAGGCGCATCCAGGTATCGTGAAGCTCGCCCTCGTTGTAATACCCGTAGTTGCCCACGCAGACGTCAAGCCGTCGCGGAAATCATGTTCATGCTTAGCCATGCAGATCGGCTCAGGAGGCAGATGGCGGATAGGTGCTTCCCCGACGATGCTACCCGTACCGCTAGGGCGGCACCACGGTGTTTCCCAACAGGAAGACCGCCGTGCCGCGAGCCGATAAAGCGCTTCCCGGACGGGAAGCGCTGGCTTCAGGCCCCCAATGGGTATGAGTCTCGAGACTTTGCTACACGAGGATGGGGCTGCGATGGTTGACGCCGCGGGATATCGCCATTGGACGGACGCCGAGCTCGAATTGCTCGCCGACAGGTCGCTTGCCGCCGCGGATGTGGCCGCCGCGACGGGGCGGACCGAGATGGCCGTAAGGGCGCGCGCGCTCGCGCCGAGGCATCTGCCGGACCAGGTGGACGGCGGAAGAGATCGGCCGGCTGCGAGACTACGCCGCATCGCCGAAGCAGATCGCGGCCGAGACCGGCCGCTCGCTTTCGGCCGTGTACGCGAAACGCTCGAGATGGGCCTGCCCACCCCGGCGGCGATGCGCGCGGCCGCCCGAGGCGGCCGCCGCGACGGCCAGCCGAGCGGCATCGGGGAGAATCGGGCTTCATCCCTGACGCCCCTGGGGATGCGTCAATGCCTGATGCCGCCGCCCTGCTTCACGCTTTCGGCGGGCGCATGCTCATCGGCGTAGTCGTAGAGGAATTCGGTAAATCCGTCCATGGCGTGCCCGTCGTTCCAGTCCGTCACGGCTTGCGACGCGATCTCGCGGCACTGGATGAAATCGAGGTCCGGGCGGCCGTGTTCGATCATGTTGGCATAGTCGTCGATATCGTCATCGGTGAATACGAGCGCATCGACGTCGCGGCTGTAGCATCCGGCATGCTTGCCTTCGAGCGCGGCATCGAGCGCGGCGCCCGTTTACGCCCCATCGCGCCGACAAAGGCCCTCGCGATCTCGCCGATGTCAAGGCGGCCCTCATCGGCGCGAGATGAGCTTGGTGTTGTCGCGCTCCATCTCCTCGAACCCGAGATGAGGAGGTTGTGCGCGAGCGTGTGGTCGGACACGTCGCCGGCGCGCTCGTCGGTCGCGCGGATCGGGGCGATGGCGCGGGAGGGAGGCGAACGCCTCGTCGGGCGAGTCTTCCCTCATCGACTTGGCTGCCTGGACGAGCAGGGCCCCGCTGCGCGACGGCGAGGCCGTTCAGTTGTCGAGCAGCCCGCAGAGCGCGCGCTGTCGCGATAGTAGTGCTCCGCCGAGACGAGGAGGTTGCGGGCCATGTCGTGGGTGAGCGTGCCACCGTGAACGATGGAGACGTCGATCTTATAGGGTGAGGGTATTGCCTCGATCGACGCGGATGCGCTCAGGGGCAGCGCCAGGATCCCGGCGCGGATCGCCTCGGCCGCCCTCGTCTTCGCGCAATCGTCAGGGGGCGGCGTACCTCCCAATCGAATGGAATACCGTCGTCGAGTTCGCCCTGGACCCGAGCGAAGACGGCGCCGCCGGGGAGCACCATGTCCGCGACATAGTCGGCACGGCAGATATCGCCAGCCCCCGCCCCATTCGCCCTCGATGAGCCTGCCGGTCTCCTCGCTGAACGATATGGTTCTCCAGAAAAACCAATATCCGGACGGATAGTCCAGGTTGTCCGTGATGCTCGCCTCGAGGAATTTGACAGGCTCGCCCTCCTCCTTGACGGCCCACAGGGCGCCTCTCGCACTTTTCCGGGTCGAAATCGGGATCGCGGCGTGAGCCACGGTTCATAGTCGTCCATACGTTGGACTCCTTTCTATGGTTGTCGTTTATGCTTCCCTCTACTGTGCGCGGCAGGGACGGTAATGCGCGCCGCTAGGTCGCGCCGTGCGCGCGGCGCGGCGCGGTCGATGGCCTGCGCGCTCTGTGCCAGGCTCCTCTTCTCGGCCTCGCAGGTGATCGTCCAGAACGGATGCGTGACGGATGCCGGGCCGTTCATGTCCATGACGGTCGCGACGTTGCATCCCGCACCAGGCCTCCTGCTTGCGGTCGTAGACCGCGGCGCCCTCATAGCCCTCGACGTCGACCAGCCTCTTGGCCGCCCTCATGGCCTCGCCCAGGGTCTCGAAGTCGCGCCCTTCTCGTCGTCGCCGCCTGAGCAGTCGGTCGAGACGACCGAAGCGCAAGGCCTCGGCGCCGCCGACCTTCACGCGCTCGCCGAGGCCTTGCGTCTTGAGGTACATGCTGATGTAGTCGTTGCGGTAGAACTCGGGGCAGGCGTCGATGCCGGCCTCGTCGGCCTCGTCGGTGAGCATATCGACCGCCGCGAGCACGGTGTCGCGCGCGCGCGGTAGCGCTCGCCCTTGTCTGGCTCAGCTCGTCCGGGATGTCATACGGGTTGAGCCCGTCGCATCGCACCGCGCAGTTGAACTTATTGGGGTAGGCCGCTATCAGCTCGTCGGCCGCGCCGTAGTCAGAAGGATGTCGCTGTAGAAGTCGTCAGCGTGCCGTCCTCGTCGATGCGGGAAGAGCGTCGACGGCGAAGCCGAGCCCGACGGCGAGAGCGCATCGTCGAACAGCCGCGGTAGAAGAAGCCGATGGGCTTGCCGGGCTCTTGACGACAGGTGGCCGAATCGCAAAGGCAGTGGACCCAGTTGAAGTCCGGGTCGCTGGGTCTTGAACATTATGGCCTCCCGGGCCCGTTGTCTCGTCTGAAAATGTCTAGCCCATGTGCGCGCCGTGCGAGGCGGAGATGGCGCGTGGGCACGTTCGCCGTGGCGTCGGCGCAGTGCTTGGCGGCCGCCGCCACCGAGCGCGGGTCGCCTTGGCGGCCGCCGCCTTGATCTCCTCATAGCCCTTGCCCATGAGCTCGGCGGCGTCGCGCACGGCGTCGAGATGCCCTGCGCCGCGGCGGACCGAACGGCACGCACTTCACCTTGTCTCGGCGAACGCCGTCCGCGCGCCGAGATGTTCTGGGCCGCGCGGGTGCATAAACCTGGACGGCATGATGTCGCGGGACATGAACTCGAGGCAGGTCTGCACCTTCGCGCCCGGATCGGCGGCGGCCAGCTCGCTGAACTTGTAGCGGATGCCGGTGCGGTCGAGGCTCGCGGCTGAACTCGGCAACCTCCTCGCTGTTCTCCTCGATCGTGCCATCATGAGGGGCACGCACATGTCGAACTCCTCCTCGGCGGCGGGCACGGGGCGTACGGGCCGTGTTCATCGGCCAGGCCCCGGCGGCGCGGTTGAGCTGCTTGTGGAACAGCTTGCTGTTCGTTCGCGCCTGGGCGAGCGCCTGGTGGTTGGCGAGGTCGACGACGTACTGCTTGACGTAGGCCTTGGCCGCGGCCGGGTCGCCGGTGATGATGTCGGTCTTGTCCGGGAAGTGCTCGACGAGCGACGCCGCCAGGCGCTCGTCATCTCGTCGGCCGATGCGTCCACGGCGAGCGTGCCCGCGGTCGCCCGCCTGCGCCTGGGTGACGGACGAAGTTGCCCGAGCCGTCGGGTTGACCCGAAGTATGCGGCGGCCTCGCGGCACGCCTCCGTCCAGACGCCCCATAGGGGCGGCTGCAGTTAAGGGTCTCGTTCTGGTTCATGCGGAGGTCATCATTGTCCGGCATGGCTTCCCCCTTCGACGGAAAGTTGATATTCAGGCAATCGTATCGGCGGGCGTCGTCTTTTGGGTATGCGAAGCCCCGTTTCCCGAACGGGAAGCGGGGGCTGACGAAAAAAAGGAGATGCTACCTGAGGTTGAGCAGTAGTTCTGACGGGCGCCGCGGCGCTCGCGCATGCAGCGCCCGCCGCCGCGTGACGCGCCAGCCGGGGGACGGCGGAACGCGCGAGGTCCCGATCGCCCGCGCTGCGCTCCCCCTCGCGCTCGGCGTCGCGCGGCGAACTCGACGATGTTGTCGGCCGTGGCCGGCTCGTCGATCGTCGAGGGCGACCTTGGCGTGGGCGGCGTGGCGCCCGCGCGTGCCTGCCGGGAGTCCGACCTGAGCGAGGTGCCGATGCCGTTGATGAGTCTCGCAGGCGCTCGTCGTCCGCCCGCGGTCGCCGGCTTCGCCGCCGCATGCTTCGGTGCGGGCGCTGCCTCAGCCGGCTCGGCTGCGGACTCAGGCCCCGGCCTCGCGCGGCACCAGGAGCCGCCGCCGTTGCCGGGGCGGGCGCCGGGGACGCCTGGCGCGGTTCGGCCGTGGCCTTCGCGGGTTTGGGGACGGCGCGCAGGCGGCGCATCAGCTCGCCCAGGGCCTGGGCGATGCGCTTGCGCCCGGCGGCGAGAACTTCCGGAGACCTTGAGGCCGTGGGTGGGAGATCGTCTTGGCGGCCTGCTCGCGTGAGAGCTCCCGATGTAGTCCGAGATGCGCGATTGCGCATCGAAATCGGCGGGCACCGGGGCTCCCGAGCTCGGTGGGGGCGCGCTTCGCGAGCAGGTCGACGCACTCGCGCCGGAAGTCGGCGCTGCTCTTGTAGATGGAGGCGTTGGCGGCCGCGAAGGCGTCGAACGCGGAGTTGAAGGTGTTCTTCTGGTCGGGCGATGCCGTCATGCCCATCGATGCCGTCAGGGCGTCGATGGTGCCCTGAACTCGGCGTCCAGCGCGGCGGTATTCCTCGAGCCCGCCGCGGGCGGACTTTGGCGGCGAGGTTGCCCTCACCGTCTCGACCGCGCGCTCGCGGGCGGGCGGCGCCGACCGCCGCCATGAGCTCCGCGTCGTTTTCCATAGCAGCTGCCACGAGTCGATACGCCTCCTCGATATCGATGCCGTCACCGGCCCGGATCCGGTGCTCCGATATCGAGCGTGACCGAGCGTTGTCCCCGACGCTGCGGGGGTGCGTCCGCCATGAGTCGACCCTGCCTTTCCAGAGGTTCAGATGGGCCTAGTAGCCCTGCTTGTAGGTGCTGCCGTAGGCGTCCCTGGCCATAGGGGGGGCCGTACTGCCCGCGGATGTCGCCATGGGTCTCGGGTCGGGCATATCCCGCTCCCTCTCCCTGGTAGGCGTCCTGGTAATCGTCCTGTCGGTACGTCTCGGGCTGGACCGGGGCCGACGTCGCCTCGTCCGGGCGGGCGGGGTGGTCGGTATCGGGGCGCGCGATGATGCCGGTTGCGTCCGCGTCGAGGCCCTGCGCCGCATCGACCGCGTCCTCGAACTTGGCATCGGTCTCGTCGGTGTATACCGGGCGGAGCGCGTCGTCGAAGTGGTCGACGGTTTTGTGCTCGAAGGCCGCCTGGGTCACGGCGAACTTGACGGCTGCCTCGGGGACGCTGGGCGTCGAGGTCGCGGCCTTGACGTTCTCGATCGCGATGCAGGCGTCGTTCAGGTGGATGAAGCTGTCGGGGGTCGTGACGTTGTCGTTGATGAACTTGTCGGCGAATTCGACGGACGCGTCCGTGTCGAGCTTGAACCCGCGGACGCTGTTCATGGCCTGCTGGTAGGCCATCTTCGAGATTCCTCGGCCACGTAGAGCTGGCAGGGGACGGGCATGTCGGCGGCGTAGCCGTCGAACTCGAGGCAGGCGTTTCGCGCCAGGAACTCGCAGAAGCCGTCGACGATCTGGGGTGCGGCGCCGTAGAGGTCGCAGATGTTGGCCGCGAAGGCGTCGACCGCGGACTTGAAGGTGTTGTTGCCGTCCTTGAGAAGCCGAAGCGGCACGCGGCGTCCTTTGCAAGCCTCGCCGAACACCGGGATGAAGGAGTCCTTGAAGCTCTTGGATGCGCTCGGCCCAGACGGTGAGCACGGCTTCGCCGAACGCCGCCTCCTGCGCCTCGGCGAATGCCGCGGCAAGCTCTTCGTTGCCCTCGAGCTCGGCATCCATGACGGCGTAGAGCCTGGGGAGGTCGGAGGGGTTGATCTGCAGTTGACCTTCTTGGAGCGGACGCGCTCGACCAGGGGTCAGCCGTCGAGCTCGAAGGTGACGTCCGCGCCGTCGAATTTCATATTTCCCATTGAGAGGCCCTTTCGGTGAGAAGCGGTGAGGGGTATTCGACCACGGTATGGCCGCGGGCCGAAGTTTGTAACCCCTTTTTCCCAATCGGGAAGCGTTTCATACCGATATGCAGCGCGGCACGATGCTCGATTTTTGGGAATTACAGATGGAGCCCCGTCCGCTTCGCCGCCCCGGTCGCGCAAACGGCGCCCATGTCGGAACCATGAACCCGCGCCCGCCGCTGATCTCATGGGCGTGCCTGGTCAGCATCATATGGCGCAGGTCGATCGCTTCCCTGATTTTGTCGATTCTGCCGCGCTCGTTGGCGATGAACGGGTTGCCGAGGAGGATGTCGCAGGCCTCCTCCGAGAAGCCCTTGAGCCCGGACGGTCGAACCAGGACAGGTTGCGGCAATATCTGCCGAGTTGTTCGTCGATCTTTGCGGGCGAAGGGACGCATCCGCCGGCCCGCGGGGTCGTGTAGCCGTCGAAGGGTTGGGAGAGCTCGCGGTCGCACCAGAGGGATTCGCCGGTGTCGAAACACCGGCGCCGCGCGCGGAACCATTCCCTGCTCTCGCTGTCGATGAGCACGCCGAAGTTGTTCCAGTGCCTATCGAAGTTCGCCATGAGGTAGTCGATGACGAGCATCTTCTCCACGTCCCGCGCACGTCGGCCCGTGGGCGGCGCAGGCGGACACGTAGAAATCGTGCAGCCCGAGGTCCGAGGGGCGTTTCGACGAGCAGAGCAGCGCCCAGGCCGGCACGAACTCGGTGCCCTGGTCGGTCATGGGTTTTGCAGCGGGAGGTCCACTTCATGAAGCCGCCGTCCTCGAGCTCGTAGGCGACATAGTCGCCCTCGTCGAGCAGCCGCGAGCACAGGACGCTGGCGATGCTTCTCGTTGAACGGTTCCTGGAACCTGCCGGAGGATCGCCCGGACTTGACCAGCATCCGCTGCCCGCCCCTCGATCGTCCAGCGTTTCGGCAGGTTGCCGTTCAGAGCCGCGTCGGGCGATGAGGCGAGGAGGTCGGCGTTGCCCCTGATCTTTCTCGATGAGGGAGGGGACCGACGAGGCGTCGTGCGGAAGAAGCAGCTCGCCGGCTCTTCGCTGAAATCGTTCTCGAAGCAGTTGACGTCGCGCCATGTGGATGCGGATCCGGCGGGGCGGATCCAATATTGGTCGGACAGCGATGCGCCGAACCGGAGGCCATGAGGGAGGCGGCCGACGGGTAGCCGACGGCGCGAAGGCAGGTCCGCGGCATCGGGGCGGAAATCAGGGGGATGCCCCCTGTTCTTGAACCAGCTCAGAGCCTGTCGCGCGTGATGTTGCCCGATGGGTCGGTCGCCATAAGGGGGCATGCGCCGCATCGAGGACGTGGGTCTTGCCGGTCACGGCCTGGCGGTCATGGTTCCAGGTGAACTCGGCGACCTCGTGGTCGCTGCACATGAGGGGTGAGCCGCGAGGCTCGGGCGTTCTGCTGTTCATCTTCTGGCTCAATCTTCGCGTTGCCGGTTGTATCGGTGTCGTCATTTACAGCACGTGAGCCTCATGTGTGCGATACCGCCCGAAGGCTACTCCCAATGGCCGGCCACGTCCACGACCCAGTGCCTGCCGGTCGCCTGCTGCTCCATAATGCCCCTGGTCCTCGCTGGTGGTGTGGAGGTCGTCGATTACGGAGCCACCGATACCGCCATTATCAACATCGTTATCGCACCACGACCATGCGGCGGCCTTGCTGTCAAACGGTCCGACTTTGGTTCCGCCATGGTTGACCCAGTAGCGCTCGTGTCGCACATATACCACGTTCGGGACCCAGACCTGGCCGTAGTCGGTTTCCCAGTGCCCCTGCTCGGGGACCCACTTCTTCTGGGACTGCGCGGAGGATGACCCGGACGACTGGGAGTCGCCGGATGCCTGCGATGCCGTGCTGCCCTTCGAATCGCTCTTCTTGGAATCGGCCTTGCTGCCGGAATCGTCGGCTTTGGTCTCATAGGCCTTGCCAGAGTCCTTCTTGTCGCTCTCGTCGGTCTCGGTCTTGTTGCCGGCCTCGATCTTGCCGCCGGCCGAATCGGTCACGGTTCCGGCGTTCTGCTCGTAGCCGGAGTCGTGCACGCCGTCGGAGCTCCAGACGCCATCGGATATCACATGGCCGCCCGAGGCCGTTGACGACGTCCGCCGTGGTGCCGCCGGACGGTGCGGATGCGGGGAGTTCGTGACGGCGACCTCGACGTTGCCGCCCTCGTCGCATCGCGGCCCATGTGACGGTCTCGACTGTCTTGCCGCCGGTCTCGCATCCGTCGAGCGAGCGGGCGAGCGCGGCGCTGCGGCGGGCGGTGGAGTCCACGGTGGCCGCGGCATCGTCGCCGGCCCGCTGCGTCACGAGGACGCGGCCCTGGCCGGTCGTGACGGTGAGCTCGTCGGCAGGTGCGCCGACGTCCTGCCCGTCGAGCGTGAGCGTCGGGCATATCTTGGCGATGTCGGCGGGTGCGACGGATTCGGCACCGGACGCCTTATCGCCGTCGGTCTCGGTCTTCTCGACGGCGGACGGCGAGCTGTCGATCGGTTCGGGTCGGTTGGATGCGATGACGATTCCGGCCCCGCCGATGGCGAGGACGGCGACGACACCGGCGCAGATTACCGCCTTGCGGCGCGCGGCGGGCTCCGCCAAGAGGTCGCGGATCTTGTCGATAGGGTTGTTCTTCATGGCATGGTCCTTTCGAGATATATGCCTGATGGTCTTTTTCGCTGCTTGTTTGGTCCCCTTCGGTGTCCCTAGCGCACCGAGAGTATTCGGGAGCGCGGGAATGCGCTCGCGGGGGCGCGGATGGATGTTCCACGGGCTTCTCCTTCTTCGCTCCCGCGTGTCGGCGGCAGACGGAGATGAGGGGCCCAGGCCCCGCGTCCGACGAGGGCGACCGCCCCGATTGCGCATGAGGCGACGAGCAGGGCGAGCGATCCCGCGAGCTTGATGAGCTCATAGCCCAGCTTGATGAAGGGCCAGAGGATTGCGAGCGCGAACGCTCCGATGATGATGGTGGGCAGCATGGGTCGATCCTTTCCCTCGGGTTTTACTATGTACTGCTCAGTCCTCGGTATCAGGAGGGATCGGGCGGCGCGATGGCGACGTAGTCCTCGTTGCGCCGGCGGAGCACGAACGTGATCCGGTGGTCGTGGGCGTTCCGGCAGAACGTGAACAGGCGGCGCAGCACCCTCGTGTATTGGTTGCAGGCGTATTTTCCCATTGTCCTGTATCCCGGGTCCACGGGGACGATGGCGACTATGCCCGGCCCTGCTTGAGCACGGTGCAGGGCACCGACGGTATCGTGCACCCGCTTCGCGATCGAGGCGAAGTTGTTCTTGAGTTCAGTTATGCCCACCGGCGCGGGCGGCGGCAGTTTGGCGCTTCCATCCATTTCGGCACACCTCCCTCCGATAGTGCGTTTATCGAGATGGGAAGCGGTTTTATCGCTTTCTTACCTTTTTATACCCGTTTTATCCCCTCTTTTGTGCCTCTTTTTTCTATGGTGTGACATGTTTGCCGGAAATATTCAGCCGACGAATACCGTGAGGGTCCTTGCCCGGCCGCCTGCGAAGTTTCCGGTGCGTCACGAGCGTGACGGCGCGCGTGGCGTGCGCGCACAGGTCATCGCATCCGTCCGCCCTCGCGCTCGCCTGCGCCGAGAGGTCCGCAAGCCATGTCCGTGTCTCGGCGGCGCCGGTGAGATCGAACCTCTGGATGCCCGCAAAGCTCTTGTCGACCGACAGTGAGAATGCCGGGTGGAGGCGCATGGTGCCCCCGTCCGGCGTCGACCAATACATGTCGCCGAGCGTATCGAACTTCTCCCTGTCGCCATGCGTTCCTCAGGTAGGTGAACATCTCGCTGTCGAAGTTGAGGTGGTGTCCGTAGACGAGCGCATGCCGCCCGTCGGCCGTGCCGCGCGGGGTCGAGGTAGGGGGCATCCAGCGAACGACCAGTTCGGTCGAAGAATCGTGGTTGAGATAGAAGCCCTGCGGGTCGCCTTCTCTGGGCGAGACCACCGGGTAGTCGATTGGGGTGCCCTCGACGCTCACCCATGCGGAGATGTCGGGGTTCCGTGCGCGCAGGGCCTCCCAGTCGATGCCGCCGCCCTCGGCAGCTCCCGCCACAACCGAAATATCGCTGTAGACGGCGCCCTCGTGCAGGATCGTCAACCCGATGAGGGCGGCCGCGGCAAGCGATGAGGCGCATATGGCGGCGAGGATGATGTCGAGCCTTGCGTTTCCGTCGCGGTCGTCTCTTCATGGGAATCTCCTCTGTAATCGAAAGGGGCCCGGCGCAAAGGTTGCGTCGGGCCCCGATGCGGGCTAGTCGGCCCTATCGTCAGTAGCGGTTGCGGATCTCGTCGCGGTATCGATCATCGTACCCATAGCCGGCGCGGTCGTAACCGTCACCGTAATCCATCTTCATGGCCGTAGTCTTCGCGGCCATAACCGTCGTCGTCCGGATCGTCGTCGTCCGCGGCGGACCACGGATGCGGCGGCGGTAGATGAGCGCCGCGGCTGCCGCTGCCGCGGCGGCGAGGGTCGCGGCGAGGCCGATGATGACGTTGCGGCCGGTCTGGTCGAGGTTGGTCGGGGCACCGTGACGGCCTTCGCCGTCTGGGTCACCTGGTCCTCGTCATGGTTCTCGAGGCTGTCGCCGCCGCCGTTGCGGGTGAGGTCACGCGGGCGTAGTTGTCGAGCGAGGTGCCGGCGGTGTAGCCGTCGGTGGCCTTCATGCGCACGATGGCGGGCGCATATGTGGTCTCGGGTCCCATCGCCCGAGCCGTCGGGATGGGAGCCGTTTTTTTGGCCGTGTCCTCGGCGCTGGCGATGTCGTCGTGGGCGTCCTTGATGCCGTCGCGGTCCCAGCCTCCGTCGCGGGTGGTGAAGCCCCTGCTCCACGCGGCCGTACTCGAAGCGGATGGCGGTGACGTGCTCCGCCCTCCTCGAGGCCGAGGTCTGCCACGGCGAGCTCGGCGGCCACGGTCGTGGGCACGTCGGCGCGCCAGGCCTCCATCCGGTGAAGTCGACGGCTCGGCCGTCCTCGCCGAAATGGAGGCGGTGGCCTCGTCCGGGCAGCCAGGGGTTCTCATGGCCGTCCGGAAAGCGTGGCGTTTGGCACCGGACTCGTCGATATAGTCGTCAGGCGTCTTGTCGGT
>VOFG01004749.1_pt1 | contig 33004 bp, 43 predicted proteins | sample 5384171 | NCBI WGS metagenome assembly VOFG01 (sample SAMN12384726, study PRJNA508395) | human gut metagenome | isolation source: healthy gut F | host: Homo sapiens
TCGGTGACCGCGGCTGGCTGGCCATCGCCCTGGTCATCTTCACGATCTGGCGTCCGAACGTGAGTGTGCTTGCCTCGATCCTTTTTGGCGGCTGCTACATTCTCTACATCTTCATCCCCACCGGCACGAACCTGGCCATCAAGGAGCTCTATAAGATGCTTCCGTACGTGGTTACGCTGGTCGTCCTGATCATTGTCTCGCTGCGTAAAAGCGCGAGGATCAGCCGCCTCAGTCCCTGGGTCTTGCCTACTTCCGCGAAGAACGATAGAAATACAGAAAACCGCTCCTGCAGAAAAGCTGCAGGAGCGGTTTTTTGCTGCCGGAACCGGTTCTTTCTCCGCGCGGCAAAAAGCGGAAGGTCTTTCGCCTTCCGCCTTTTGTATGTTGGCAGGTTTTGATTAGCCCTGTGCCTTCATGCGAGCGAAGCAGTCGCTGCAGTAAACGGGACGATCAGACTTCGGCTCAAAGGGAACACGAGCTTCGCCGCCGCAGGCAGCGCAGGTCGCGGTGAAGTACTCTCTGGGGCCACGGGTTGCGGTCTTGCGGGCATCGCGGCAAGCCTTGCAGCGCTGGGGCTCGTTCTGGAAGCCTCTTTCTGCGTAGAATTCCTGCTCACCGGCGGTGAAAACGAATTCCTTGCCACATTCCTTACAGACCAAAGTTTTGTCTTCGTACATTTTGATGTTACCTCTCTTTTTTAGCGAAAATGATGTGCCCTGAAATCAGGGTCTTTATATGCCATCAGCAAGAAGCTGGATGCGCTGTGATTTGCCGTGTGTTCTCCTGGGGTCTGTACACGAAGAGAGGGTACAAAGAATATCCGAAAGAATCAACAAGGCTGTGGTACCGGAATTTCCACAAATTCACGCTTGGCTCGGCTCCGGCCACCGTCCTACCTTTATATTATATGCAAGCTTTTTCCATTTGTCAATAGTAAATAAAACTCTTTTTATTATTTAGGATTTTTTGTATGTTTTCGACGGCTTCCACCAGCGTTTTTACCACGCTTTCCGCAAGATCTTGTGTATCCGCCTCGGCCATGACACGAATGAGCGGCTCCGTGCCGGATGCACGCAGCAAAATCCGTCCGCGCCCCGGTAAGCCGTACCTCCTCGCGCGCCGTCGCCTGTGCCAGCTCCCGGCTGTTCAGAATCGCTGTTTTTTCTTCGTTGGAGCCGACCTTTACATTTTGCAGCAACTGCGGATAGTGCGTGATCTGGCCCGCCAGCTCGCTGGCCTTCTTGCCGCTTTGGCCTAGAATCGACAAAAATTGCAGCGCCGCAAGCTGACCGTCGCCGGTCGTCATGTGCTCTAAGAAGATGATGTGTCCCGACTGCTCGCCGCCGAGGACCATATGCTCCTTCTGCATCAGCTCGAGCACGTTCCGGTCGCCGACCGCAGCGCACAGAAGCTTCAGGTGATGCTCCTCGCAGAATTTATGAAGGCCGAGGTTCGACATCACCGTCGCCACAAAGCCCTCGGACCGGAAGCTTTCCCTGTGCGGTCAAGTACTCTGCGCAGACCGCCATGATCTGGTCGCCGTCAATCTCGCAGCCGTTCTCGTCGACCGCGAGGCACCGGTCCGCATCGCCGTCGAACGCAAGCCCAAGCTGGAAGCCGCCCTCGCAGACCGCGCGGCTGAGCCTCTCAAGATGTGTCGAGCCGCAGTTTTCGTTGATATTGACGCCGTCGGGCGATACGCTCAGGTACTCTGCCTGAAGCGGGAAGCGCGAGAACAGCTTCTTTGCCGTCGCGCTTGCTGCGCCGTTGGCGCAGTCGAAGACGACCTTGATCGGTTGCAAACCGTCCACCGTAGATGCCAGATGGTCCAGATACACATCCATCAGCTGCGCGCCGTCGTAAATCCTGCCGATTTCTCCGTGCGTGCGGGCAGGAAGCTCTCCCTTCTGCAAAATCAGCGCCTCAATTTCCGCCTCCAGCTCGTCGCTGAGCTTGAAGCCCTGCGCCGAGAACATCTTGATGCCGTTATGCTCAAACGGATTGTGGGACGCCGAAATGACAATGCCTGCGTCCGCCTGCTCGTGCATTACCGTCAGATAGGCGACCGCCGGGGTCGGGATCACGCCGAGCTTTACCGCGTCACAGCCGCTGGCCGTAAGACCCGCGAGAAGCGCCGCTTCCAGCATATCGGAGGAAATGCGCGTGTCCTTGCCGATGACAACCTTCGGGCGTTTTCCGTCCGCTCGTTCCAGACTGATGGCTGCCGCCTGACCGACTCTGTATGCAAGATGGCACGTCAGCGTCTCGTTCGCAACGCCGCGAATGCCGTCCGTTCCAAATAATTTTCCCATACGAAATACCCTTCTTACTCAAAAACTAAGCTGCTCCCCCTGCGCGCTCTGCGGCGCGGGCAGATGCAGATGCTCATACGCGAGCTGCGTCACGCAGCGGCCTCTCGGCGTGCGCGTCAAAAACCCGATCTGCATCAGATACGGCTCATACACATCCTCGAGCGTTACCGCCTCTTCTCCGATCGTCGCCGCCAGCGTTTCCAGTCCCACGGGACCTCCGCCGTAATTGCGGATGATGGCCGTGAGCATGCGCCGGTCGATGGCATCTAACCCCAGATGGTCGACCTCCAGCTTCCCCAGCGCGTGGTCCGCCGCTTCCTTGGTGATGACGCCGTCATAGTAGACCTGCGCAAAATCGCGCACGCGGCGAAGAAGCCGGTTCGCAATGCGTGGCGTGCCTCTTGAGCGTGAGGCAATCTCCAATGCGCCCATGGGGTCAATGTCGATGCCAAGCAGTGCCGCTGAGCGTGTGACAATCCGGCTCAGCTCCTCGTTCGTGTAAAGCTCCAGGCGCAGCTGCACGCCGAAGCGGTCGCGAAGCGGACTCGAGAGCTGCCCCGCGCGCGTCGTCGCGCCGATTAAGGTAAAGCGCGGCAGATCGAGCCGGATGGAGTTTGCAGACGGACCCTTTCCGATGATGATATCGATCGCGTAGTCCTCCATCGCGGGATAGAGAATTTCCTCGACCGCGCGGTTGAGCCGGTGAATCTCGTCGATGAACAGAATATCGCCCGACGCAAGGTTCGTCAGCAGCGCCGCAAGGTCTCCCGCCTTTTCAATTGCCGGACCAGATGTAACACGGATGTTCGAACCCATCTCGTTGGCAATCACACCCGCAAGCGTCGTCTTTCCGAGTCCCGGAGGACCGTATAGCAGCACATGGTCCAGCGGCTCATTGCGCCGCCTTGCCGCTTCGATATAGACCGAAAGATTCTCCTTCGCCTTTTCCTGTCCGGTATACTCTGCGAGCGTTTTCGGGCGCAAGCTCACCTCGCCGTCGTCCTGCGGAATCAATCTCGTCGTGACAATCGGCGCTTCATAATCCTGTGAAAAATCAAGACTCATGGCGGTCCCCCTTACTGCATGACCATGGCTCTGAGCGCGTGGCGGACCATATCCTCGACCGTCATGGCGTTGACGTCCACGCCCTTGAGCGCTGCGGCAATCTCCTGCTGGCTGTAGCCGAGGCTGCTGAGCGCCGCCGTCGCTTCGGCGGTCTTGCTGCCGCGCACGGGCGAGGCAAGATCCATCTGCGAAACGTTTGCCTCCATCTGCGCAGGCGTGAACTTTCCCTTGAGCTCCAGCATAATCCGCTCGGCAAGCTTTTTGCCCACGCCCTGCGCCATCGTGAGCGTCTTTTCGTCCTGTGTCATGACCGCCAGCGTAAACTGGTCCGGCGTCACGACCGACAGAATTGCCAGCGCCGCCTTCGGCCCCACGCCCCCCACGCTCAGCAGCTTTTCAAAGCAGTCCAGCTCCTCGCGCGTATAAAAGCCGAAAATATCGAACGCATCTTCCTTGATATTGCAGTAGGTGTAAAGCCGCGCCTGTCTGCCGACCTGCAGACGGGAAATCGTATAGTTTGTCGTATGGCAGGCATAGCCCACGCCTCCGCAGTCGACCACTGCGAGGTTTGTATCGAGGATTGTAATCGTTCCGTTCAGATAATAAAACATACGCTATCCCCTTACCTCCTGCACGCGGCTCAGAAGGCTCGTAGCGCTTCTCGCGTGGCACAGGGCGATGGCAATCGCGTCCGCCGCATCGTCCGGGCGCGCCACCTTTTCCATTTTTAAAATTCTTCGCGTCATGTCCATGACCTGCCGCTTTTCCGCGCCGCCGTAGCCCACGACAGCCTGCTTGACCTGATTGGGCGTATACTCATAAAGCGGCGCGCCGTATTTTTCGATCGCGAACAGAATCACGCCTCTGCCGTGGCTCACACCGATACCGGTCGTGACGTTGTGCCCCCAAGAAGAGCTCCTCGACCGCCACCGCGTCGGGCTTCACGGTGTTCAGAAGCTCCATCATGTCATCGTAGAGCATCACGAGCCGCCTCGAGAGCGTCAGTCCGGCAGGCGTCGTGATCGTTCCGTAGTTCAAAAGGTGCAGCTGCCCCCGCTCTGCCTGCAAAACGCCGAAGCCCGTCGTCGCGTAGCCGGGGTCAATGCCGAGAATCTGCATAGACGCCTCCCGTCAGAACCTGCCGAACATTTGCCAGTAGCACATGCCGCCGATTGCGAAAATCACAATCGCCAGCAGCACCCACGCCAGCACAATCTGACTTTTCGGGCGCGGCGTGTAGGGACGTTTCTCCTCCGGCTGCGCGTGCGCGCTTTTGTATTCCAGTTCTTCTGTCGAGCGTTCCGGTGTCATTCCTGCCGCCTCCCGTTTCTTTCGCATATGGATTAAGTATATCACACATTCGTTCAAAATCCTAGAACAAAATACTGCACCTGTCCGATGCATACGTTTCCCGCCTCCGGCAAATACTGCCGCCGGGAGGAAAATTGCCATGCTCATTTCATTCATCCGCACCGTTATCCTTTACAGTATCCTGATTCTCGTCATCCGTCTCATGGGAAAGCGCCAGCTCGGCGAAATGGAGCCGATGGAATTTGTCGTCACAATGCTCCTTGCAAACCTCGCCGCCGTTCCCATGCAGGAGACCGGCATTCCGCTGCTGGCGGGGCTGATTCCGATTCTGGTGGTGCTGTCCATGGAGCTGCTGCTGTCCGTTCTGGTTTACCACAGCGTGCACGCGCGAAGACTTCTGTGCGGCAAGCCGGTCATTCTGATGGAAAACGGGCGGCTTTTGCAGGACAACATGAAAAAAACGCGCATCACACCGGACGAGCTGACCGAGTTTGCGCGCATGGAGGGCATCACAGACCTTTCCGGCGTCAAATACGCGATTCTGGAAACCGGTGGGCAGATCAGCATCCTGCCCTACACAAAATATAAACCGGCTTGCGCAAAGGACGCTGGCGTGAAGGTGGAAGATGCGCAGCTTCCCGTGACCGTGATCTCCGACGGACATTTGCTGCGTGAGAACCTGCCGAAGCTCGGAAAGCCGCGTGCCTGGGTCGATGAGGTGCTGCGCGAGTATCGGTGCTGCGCAAAAGACGTGTACCTTCTTTCCTGCACGCCGGGCGGAACGCTGTTCTTTTGCAGAAAGGAGTGAAGCCGGATGCGCCATATTCTTCTTTCGTGCGCCATTTTGCTGCTGGCGCTCTCGTTCTGCCTGTTTTCGATGCTGCACATCCGCGAGATCTGCAAGCAAACACTCTGCGTGCTCACAAGCGCGCAGGAGCAGGCGCAAATATATAATTTTGAAGCCTGCCGCGCGTCCATGCAGCAGGCACTGCGCATCTGGCGGCAGTATGAGCGCTACTTTGGGCTGACGCTGACGCACAGCGAGATCGACGATATTTTAGAGCGCTTCGCCGCTTTGAGCCAGTACGCTGTGCTGGAGGACCGCGACGATTTTCTTGCCGGCTGCGCGGAGCTGCGCTTTTCCATCGAGCACATCCGCCAGATGGAGCTGCCGTCGATTGAAAACATTCTCTAGGGTGTATCTGAACAAATCCCCGACCGCAGGATTGGCGGAAAATCTCTCACCGTCCACAGCCGCCGATTTAATCAGCGCTTCCCTAAATCTGCGCAAAATGCCCGCCGGAAACCGGCGGGCATCAGGATTTTTTCCATGTTTACTTTTCGTCGAGCAGCTTGTTGAGCTCGTGCATGAAGCTGTCGATGTCCTTGAACTGACGGTAGACCGAGGCAAAGCGCACATATGCAACCTCGTCGAGCGGCTTGAGCCGCTCCATGACAAGCTCTCCGATCTGGGTGGTCGAGACCTCGCGGTCGAGCGAGTTCTGGATAATCTGCTCAATGGCGTCGGTTGCCTCTTCGAGCTTTGCCAGCGCCACCGGGCGCTTTTCGCACGCGCGGAGCATGCCGTTGAGAATCTTGTTGCGGTCAAACGCCTGACGCGCGCCGTCGCGCTTGATGACGACAATGGGCAGGCACTCGACGGTCTCATACGTGGTAAATCGCTTCTGGCACGACAGGCACTCGCGCCTTCTGCGGATGCTCTGACCGTCCTCGGAGTGACGCGAGTCGACGACCTTGCTCTCCTGATACCCACAATACGGACACTTCATGGCAAATCCTCCCGGCAAAGCAAATTGATATTTCAATTATAGCAAACCCGCCTGCGCTTGTCTACGGTTTTTCTCTGTGTTTCCGGCAAAAAGCGGCAGGTTTTACAGCCAGTCGTCCACCACGTCCTTGAGTGTTTCCGGCGTGACTGCGCCGCGCGCCAGCGCATCAATCAGTGTGTGGATTTTCTCCCGCGAGGTCGTGATATCCGAAACCTCCGCGCGTGAGCTTTCCCCGTTCTGATACGCTTCGACAATCACGCCGTACCGGCTCGGTCCGCGCGCAGTGTCCGGGTCCTCCTGCGTCAGATAGTAGCGCAGCTCCAGCGGCACTCCGTGACAGGTTTCGGTCCAGTTTGTTTTGATAAGCGACAGGTTTTTTGTTTTCATAGTCATTTTTCTTTCCCTCCTGTTTCTATTGAACCACAGATCGTGTATACTGGAAACGGGAAATATTCGCGCCCATTCGACAAAAAACGATGTATTTCCCGAAAATCGAAGAAAAAGACCGCGCAAATGTCAAATAACCAGCCGTTTTTCTTCCAGATTCAGGTTATCCTGTCGAAAACTTTTTTGTCGGAGGTCTGTTTATGAAGCTTCCAGAATCCTTTGATCGCGCCATGCGCGACCTGCGCCGGGCGCAGATTCCGGTCTATGCCGGAAACGCTGCGTTCTTTCTTGTGCTGTCGTTTCTGCCGCTGCTGACGCTGCTGCTGGCAGCGCTGCAATACACGGTTTTCCGCCCCGAGGACCTGCTGGCGCTGCTCTCGCGCATCATGCCGGATGAGGTTCTTCCGCTGTTTTCCGATTTTTTGCAAAAGGCGTATCAGAAAAGCGGCGCTGCCATCATTTCTCTGAGCGCGCTTACGGCAGCGTTGTCCGCCTCGCGCGGCATCTACGGCATCTCGAAGGGGCTTTCCGCCGTGCTGGATGTGCCGGAAACAAGAAGCTATCTGCGCCTGCGGCTTTTGTGCCTGTTTTACATGCTGCTATTTGTACTGGGACTGGTTCTGACGCTTCTTTTTCATGTGTTCGGGCAAAGGCTTCTCGCGCTTCTGACCCGGAAGGGATTGCCGCTGGCGGGCATGCTTTCGTTTCTGCTGGAGCATCTGCAGCTTTATTCGTTTCTGCTTCTTACGGCGCTGTTCTCCCTTTTTGTATCTCGCCCTCCCGGACCGCAGGCAGCGCCTGAGTGCGGTCTTTCCCGGTGCGCTGGCGGCAGCGGGCGCCTGGCTGCTGTTTTCCGCGCTCTTTTCCGTGTACGTCAACCATTTCGCGAAGGGACTGGCGCTCTACGGAAGCCTGACGACGATGGTTCTGACCATGCTCTGGGTCTACGCCTGCGTGAGCATCGTCTTTTACGGCGCGTTTTTGAACCGCCTGCTCCTGCGCCTTCGGACGGGCGCATAGTCCATGTTTTTTCCGCAGCGCCGTAACACCTGTGCCCGCCAGAGCGTCCTGTAAGGCAGCACGTGCAAATTGTTACACGAGGTGATCGCATGCTAGAGCTGACCGAAGAAGACGCGCTGCAGCGCCTGCGCGCGCAGGACCCAGCGGCACTTTCCTGGCTCATCGGGCGCTATAACCGCTATGTCGCATCGATTGTCTGCGCCGTTCTGGGCGCGCGCTGCCGCCCGCAGGACGCGGAGGAGCTGACTGCCGATGTCTTTTACAGCGTCTTTCGCCGCGCGGAGGCAATCTCCCCGGGAAAGCTGCAGGCATATCTGGGCGCGGCGGCAAGAAACCGCGCGAAGGATTTTCTGCGCAAGCAGGCGCCCATTGAGGCAGATCTCGATACCGTCACGCTGCCGGACGGCGCAAATGCACCGGAACAGGAACTGCTGCGCCGCGAGCGGCAGGCGCGCGTCCGGGCGGCAATCGAGGCAATGTCCCCGGTCGACCGTGAAATCTTCCTTCGCTATTATTATTACTTACAGCCCGCGCCGGAAATTGCGCAGGCAATGGGGCTGACGCACGGCGCAGTGCGCACCAGGCTCTCGCGCGGCAGAGCCGCACTCAAAAAAATTCTACTACAGGAGGATGCCGTATGGACGTAAAAATTACCGACCTTTTGGACGATTTCGAAGACGGCTGGCTGCCGCTTCCCGCACCAAAGCACCCCACACACACGCAGACCGAGCGGCTCGTGAAGCAGCGTCTTGGCGTCTCGCGCCGCTGGATGCGTCCTGCGCGAAAAGCGCTGCTTGCCGCAGCAATTTCTCTGCTGCTGGCGCTCGGCGTACTGGCGGGCGCTCTGAGCCTGCTACAGCGTTCGCGCATCGATCTCGGCGTAGACAATCCGGACGCCATCGCGGAATACTCCGAGTACGATGCAGCAGAACAAAACACGGCGGGCGCGCAGCTTCTGAGCAGCTTCTGCGCCGGAAAGCGCCTGATTGCCTATATTAGTGTGCCGGACGTTACGGCAGAAATGAACAGCGCCTATCGGACCGCAATGGACACATATGGAATGTCCCTCTGGTCGTGCCGTGCCAAGCCATACTCTGTCTGGGCGAAGCAGCTTTCCTATGACGAGGCGGCGCAGACGGCGCTTTTGCGTGTCGAGCTGCGCGCAGACGAGGCGCCTGCCCCGGGCGAGGTCACAGTCGAGCTGTGCTTCGATTCGCAGGAAAACGGACGCGAGACGACAGGCGCGCTTGTGGACACCGTGCCGTTCCGATTGCGCCTTCCGCCAGCCTGCAGGCCACGCCGGAGTTGACGCTTTCTTCCTCCTTCCTTGAAGCCGATGCCGCGGTGCAGACGCTCGCGCTCGACGCCGGAACGCTCCGCGTGACGCTGCAGGCGTCCTGCCTGAACGACTATCTTGCCGCGCGCGGAGAAGGCGCGCTGGACGCGCTGGTCAAAGGCTATTTCGGGCAGGACACGGAAAACCCGACCGAGCTGGACGCGCAGGTCGCCTACCGCAGAAGCTGGAACCGCGCGCTGAACGAGGCGTTTACAAATGCCGTAATCTTATACACAGACGGCACGGAAGACGATCTTGCCGCGCTGTTTGAAAACGAACAGAGCTTTTTCTCGCCCGCGCTGGTCGAAACGCTGGAGTCTGCCGGTATCTACAGCTTTGAGGCGGCGCTGAAGCGCCCCGTTTCTCTCCCCACAGTCCGCGCCATCCGCATTCTGGACGTGGAAATTCCCCTGAACAAATAAGCAACCGCCCGCCGCAGACAATCTGCGGCGGGCGGTTCCGGTCATGGCTGTCTTACTTCTTGATGAAGGACAGGCAGTCGGTGCACTGGTCCATCGACGGGTGGCACTCGTGCGTGCCGATTCTCACGTGGTCGAGCGAGCAGTAGTCCTGGCTGTCGCAGTGGTTGCGGCAGGAGACGACGTTGCATTCAATTGCCTTGTTTGCCTTGTGTGCATGATCCATAGTAAAGACCTCCTTTTTGGTTTGCAGCAATAGTATGACCCGCCGCGCGCAAAGCATACAGGAGAATTTTTCAAAAAAATCAGCGCCTCTCAGACAAAGAGGCGCTGATCCGTGTTTCGTTATCTGCGACCGCCGCCGAAGCCGCCGCCCCGGCTGCCGCCGCCAAATCCGCCGCCGCGACCACCGAAGCCGCCGCCGCGCGAGCCGCCGCCAAAGCCTCTCGAGCTGGGCTTGAAACCGGAGCCGCCCGGTCTTGTGTGAAAACCGCCGGGTCTCGGTCCTGCGGAGGGCGGGCGATACCCCGGTCTCGGTCCCGGAGGGGGAGGCGGACGATGTCCGCGGTTGCGACCGAGCATCGAGCCCCAGAACATGCCGCTCCAGAAGCCGGGTCTGGGTCCTCCGCCGTAGTAGACGCCGTCGTCATAATAGCGCCGCCGCGGGCGGAAGATGATTTTGAAGAGAATCACAATCACGAGAATCGTGATCAGAATTCCAAATAAATCCATACCGCTTTCTTCTTTCTGTACATACGCCGGTTCCGGCTGGACGGCATTGCCGCTCGCTGCCGGAATGTTTTCCGCATACCAGCCGAGCAGGTCCTGATAAAGCCCCGTCACGCTCTTTTCCGCGCTGCCGGTAAAGAGGCTGCCGAGGTTCTGCCGGAAGAGAATCGACAGGTCGTTGTCAACATAGTCCGCCATGTCGCCTCCATAGGCAAGGTACCACTGCTCGGTGTCCGTGTCGATGAGCAGCAGCATGTCGCTGTCGCCCAATTCCAGGTCCGCGCTCGCGTCCATCGCGTAGTCCTCCATGGACTTGCCGTCCAGAGAGTCGGTGCTCACAAGCCCCAGGATGCTGCCGTAGCCGTAGTCGAGCTGCGCGTCGTATTTCGCAAAGGTCTCGATTGCGTCGTCGTCAAAAAGATCCGCGTCGTCGTCGAGGAAGTCCTCATACTGCGCGTAGTTCTTCTTTGCCCAGCCGGACGCATCGGCGCTCAGAGAGGCGCTGCTTTGCGTCTGCGCGCCTTTCGGCGCGGAGACTGCGCCGATTACCACCGCCAGCGCGATCACGACCAGCGTAATCGTGATGGCAACGCTTTTTTTCTGAAAAAATTCTTTCATGCTTAAGCCTTTCGTGTTTCAAGCAGCTTCTGCTTGAGTTCTCCTTCGATGCGGCGCAGCTCCTGCTCGGCCTCCTGCCGCTTCTGTGCGCCCTCGGTCTGGATCTGCAGCACCTCGTCGAGTGTGGAGATGAGGCTCTCGTTCGTGTGCTTGAGCGTTTCGATATCCACAATGCCGCGTTCGGCCTCCCGCGCCGTCTCGACGGTCGCCATCTTGAGCATGTCCGCGTTCCGCTGCAGCAGCTGATTTGTCATATCCGTAACCTTCCGCTGCGCTTCGAGCGCCCGCTTCGAATTCTGGATGCCCAGCGTGAACACCATCTGGTTTTTCCACAGCGGGATGGTGTTCATGATGGAGGTCTGAATTTTTTCCATCATGAGCGTATCATTGTTCTGGATCATGCGGATCTGCGGCGCGGTCTGAAGGGAAATGACGCGCGTGAGCTCCAGGTCATGGAGCTTCTTTTCAAAGCGCTCGCACTTGTTTTCAAAGTCGTTCGCCGCCTGCGCGTCCTCGGCAAGCCCGCTCTTCTGCGCCTTTTCGCGCAGCTGCACGAGCGTCGTCGCGCGCTCCTGCGCGAGCTTTTTCTGCCCGGCGAGGATATACATCGTCAGCTCCTTGAAGTATTCGAGGTTTTTCTCATACATCTGGTCCATGACCGCGACGTCCTTCATGAGCGTGAGCTTGTGCTTGTCCAGCTCGGCAGCAATTTTATCGACATTTGCCTCTGCCTTGCCGTACTTTGCCTTCATCTCCTGCGCGCTCACCTGCGCCTTGCGGAAAAGACCCGCGATGCCTTTCTTTTCCGGTTCGTCCATGCCCTTGAGCTCGACGACAAGGCTCGTCACCATGTCGCCGATTTCGCCGAGGTCGCGCGTCTGGACCTTGGAGAGCGCCGTCTGCGAAAAATCGGCAATGTTCTTCTGCGCCGCCGCGCCGTATTGGAGCACCTGCGACGTGTCGGTCAGGTCGATCTGCTTGGAAAACGCCAGAACCGCCTGCTGCTCGGCCTCGCTCAGCATCGAAAGATCGGGGCCCGCTTCGGGCGCTTTTTCCGATTTTTCGATCAGGTCCTCTTCCTTGACAGGCTCTAAAACCGGCTCCTTGCCGAGATCGGGGGTCAGGGTCAGCTGGGGAATTTTTTCTTCCATCGTATTCACTCCTTAAAAATCCTTGCCGGTCAGGCCTTCGCTTGCCATCATCTGTTCCATCACCTGAATGTCCGCCGTGATGTCCACGACGCTGCTTTCAAAAAGACCGTCGAGCTGCCGCTGGAACGCGACAATCACCTTGTCGAGCATGCTCTCAATCTTGCGCATCCCCTCGTCGATATTGCCCATACGCATGCCCTGATTCTGCAGAACCACGTACTGCTCCAAAAGCTTGATGGTCGTCGGCAGATAGTAGTTCAAAAACTGCCGGATTTCTCCGATGTCCTGCGGATGCTCCCTGACGTAGGCGAAAATTTTCTCCGTCAGAATTTCGATCTGCTTGATCTGCGCGGAGAGCTTGAAATCGGGGATCTCGTCGTTGAGCGACTGAATTTTCTCAACCGACGCCGCACCCTGCTTCAAAACCGCGTCCAACTCGGCGTTTCCGGTAGACGGCTCGTCCTGATTTTTCTCTTCCGGCTGCGGCTGCGGCTGCGTTTTTTGCGTCTGCGCCTGCTTCGGCGCGTCAGGCTGCTGCGCCGGTTTTTCCGGGTCTGCCTGCTTTATCTTGTCCGGGAAGAAAATCCGCAATACCCCGAAGGTCACGACCGACAGAATCACTGTCTTTATGATCTGCCCGAAGCTCGATAAATTGCCGCTGATTGCCCGCGACAGCCACACAAGCCCCACCGCGTAAATGGGAATCACCGATTGTTTTTTCTGTTTATCCATGCCAAAAAGCCCTTCCTGTCTTTCTATCTTCCGATCATTTTATTTTATATTTCATCTTATCGCGCGTTTGCCGGAATGTCAAGGCAGCGCGCATTGACATCCCAGGGAGGTCCGGTATAATACTTCCAGTTCCGATGGGGCTGCCCGCGGGCAGCCCCTATACCAAGCGGCGAAGTCCGGCCGCGCAGGTCGAGAGCCTTGCCCGGACGCGCGCCGCATACTCATACCTATGCAGCCGCGCGCGTCTTCGTGCCGGTTTCAACAAATTTCGTATCGGAGGCAATCCTATGATTAAGGTATCCCCTTCCATTTTGTCTGCAGACTTTGTCAATCTCGAGCGCGACATCCGCGCCCTGACGCCCGCGGGAGCCGACTATGTTCATATTGACGTGATGGACGGCGAATTTGTTCCCAATATTACGATCGGAATTCCGGTCGTGGCTGCCATCCGGAAAATTACCGAGCTGCCCTTGGACGTGCACCTGATGATCGACCGCCCGATTCGCTATGTAGATGAATTCTGCAAGGCGGGCGCAGACATCCTGACCATCCATCTCGAAGCGGACACGCCGGAAAACACGCGCAGAGCGCTGGAAAACATCCGCGCGAACGGTGTGAAGGCTGCGCTGAGCGTTAAACCGAAAACGCCTGCAGAGGCCGTGCTTCCGTATCTTCCGCTTTGCAGCCTGATTCTGGTCATGACCGTCGAGCCCGGCTTCGGCGGGCAATCGTTCATGCAGGACATGATGCCCAAAGTGCAGGCAATCCGGGGCTGGATCGAAAAAGACAGTCTGGACTGCGAGCTGGAGGTCGACGGCGGCGTCAATGAAACAACCGCCAGAATCTGCACCGCAGCCGGCGCGGATGTTCTCGTTGCCGGCAGCGCCTACTTTAAAGCCCCCGACAAGGCAGCATTTGTCCGGAGCGTCAAGGGCTGAACTTCATTACCCAGATACAAAAAAGACCGGCATCCGTTTTGGGATGCCGGTCTTTCTTATTTCAGACGTTCCGAAATTGCACGCGCCGCCTGCACGCCGGAAGCGCCGGCCTGCGCAAGGCCTCTGGTTACGCCCGCGCCGTCACCCGCCGCGAAGAAGCCGGGAAGCTTCGTTTCGAGGTTCTCGTCGAGCTCGAGGCGTGCCGAGTAGAACTTGACCTCCGCGCCGTAGAGAAGCGTGTCGTAGTTCGCCGTGCCCGGGGCGATTTTGTCGAGCTGGTAGATCATCTCGATGATGTTGTCTAACTGCCGCTTGGGAAGCGTCAGCGAGAGGTCGCCCGGAACCGCTGCCGTGAGCGTGGGGCGGACGGTCGACTGCTTCATGCGGTGCTCATTCGTGCGCTTGCCGTCGACAAGATCGCCGAAGCGCTGGACCAGAACGCCGCCCGCGAGCAGGTTCGAAAGGGACGCAATGTGCTTGCCGTAGCGATACGGCTCGTTGAACGGCTGCGTGAACCGGTTCGAGACGAGAAGCGCAAAGTTTGTATTCTCGCTCCGGAGCGCGGGGTCCGCGTACGAGTGGCCGTTGACGGTATTGATGCCCTCGACGTTTTCCGCGACGACGTGGCCGTACGGGTTCATGCAGAACGTGCGCACCTGATCGCCGTACTGCTTCGTGCGGTAGATGAGCTTCGACTCATAGACGACGTTCGTGATATGCTCAAACACCGTCGCCGGAAGCTCGACGCGCACGCCGACGTCAACCTGATTGTTAAGTAAGTGCAGCCCCAGACCCTTGCACACGTCGGAGAACCACTCCGCGCCGCTTCTGCCGGGGGCGGCCAGCAGGTATTTGCAGAACAGCTCGTCGCCGTTTTTGAGCGTGACGAGATAGCCGCCGTCGGCTTTTTTGCGATCGTCGTCGCCGAGGTATTGAAACGGAATTCGAGCTTCTCCTTGAGGTCCTCGTAGATATTTTGCAGAATCATGAGGTTTTTCTCAGTGCCGAGATGCTTGCATCGTGCCTGCAGCAGGTGCAGATCGTAGCCGAGCGCGCGTCTTGCCAGCGCCTTTGCCTCTGCAGTTTCGGTGGAGTAGACCTCCTCGGTTGCGCCGTGGGCAACGTTGATCGAGTCCACGTACTCGATAAGATTCATGACCGTGCCGGGTCAATGAAGTCGGTCAGCCAGCCGCCGAAGGCGGTCGTAAAATTGAACTTGCCGTCGGAGAACGCGCCCGCGCCGCCGAATCCGCACATCGTGTGACAGATCGGGCAGTGGATGCACTCGCGCACCTTGCCGGAGACGATCGGGCAGCTTCTGTGGTAGATGTCGGGGCCCTGATCAATGGCCAGCAGCTTCACTCCGGGTTCAATTTTTCCAGCTCGTAGGCAGCGAAGATACCGGCCTCGCCGCAGCCGAGGATCACAACGTCAAAGCTTTCTCGCATGGTGATGCTCCTTCCGGATTTCTAAAGAATATTTGTAAATTTCCGGTGTTTTTCTTCCGTTTTTCTCGTTTTCTCCAACGGATAGTATAGCAGACGAAGCAAAGCCGTGCAACCTGCCAATTTCCACAGAAAACGCGAAGCATCCTTGTCGGACACTTCGCGTTTTCATAAGAAAAATTACTTGCAGTTAAGTTCTTTATAAGCTACTCTAATATTCCTGTGTTTCGCCCGCAGTTTCCGCCTCTTCGGGCACCGGCTTTTCGTGGTGGTAGCTGAGGATTGGGATGCCGTCGGTCACATTGTCGTAGATCGTTTTCATGGCTTCCTCGGGCGTGTTGACGCAGCCGTGCGAGCCGGCATAGAGATAGTAGTCCCCGCCGAAGTTCGAGCGCCACGACGCGTCGTGAAGCCCGTAGAGGTCCGTCATGCTGACCCAGTATTTGACAAAAACGTGGTAGTCCGGCCCGTCGAGCCAGATGTCGGTCGTCTTGTAATACGTGTAGTAAAGTCCCGTGATCGTCGGGTGCCCGTCGGGAAGCCCGGTGACGATGTCGGTCGAAACGACCAGATCGCCGTCTTTGTAGAACGTCATCTTCTGGTTCGTGATGTCGACCTCGATGTACGTATCCTTGATGTCAAACGGCTCGTCGTTTCGCAGGCAGACAATCTCGGGCGTCAGCTCACCCGCGTCCAGTGTGCGCAGCCGCTCGACAAGCTGCTCCGTCAGCGCCTCGCGGTCTACCCGGTAGCTCACGTCCAGGAACTGAATCGGCACATACCCATCGACCTCGGAGTCAAACAGATACTTCGTGTAAGGAATATCGTATGTATCCGCCCAGGCATCGACCAGCGCGCGCACGCCGTCTTCGTCCACCGTCACGCTGCCGTCTTTCTCCAGCGACACAAGCGCCTCCGCCTGCGTCTGCGTGAGCTTCTGCACCGGCTCATCAAAGAAAGCTGCGGCGCAGCCTTCGCAAAGTCCACCGTCAGCAAAAATCCGTGCAGCTCGTCTTCAAAGCTCTGTTCGATGTCAAAGCTGGTGTTTTTCCGTTGTAACTTCCGGCGCTTCATAGCAATCAACGTCCGTCAGCTCGGCGGTGATCGTCTCGGGCTGCTGTCCGGCGTTCACGACGCCCGTCAGCGCCAGCTCGATGGTATGCCGCACCGCATCGGGCATCAACGTATTGCCGCTTACCGCTTCTTCGAGCGTAAACCTTCCGTCTTCAAACGCAACATGCGCGTCCTGCGGCGCCTGCCGCTCGATGGCGTTTGCATCTGCCTCGGGCTTTGCCGTGTCGAGCTGCGTCAGATCAAGCGGCGCGTCCAGGGCTTCTGCCGAGGCGCCCGCGTGCCACGAAAGCCGCTCGGCAATGCCCAGCGCCTCAAACTCCGCCTCCGGCAGCAAATCGATCTGCGAAAGCCCGTTTGTTGCCGCCGCCTGCGCCGACTGGGAAAGCCCCAGATCTTCGAGCGTATAGCTGCCGATTTCCGCGCCGTTTTCCGTCAGCGCCACGCGCGTTCCGGAAATCCAGTTCATTCGCGCCTCGACCGCGCCTGACAGCGCCGCATGCTCCTGCTTTGCCCGCGCATCCAGCCGCGTCACCGCAAACAGCCCCACGCCCGTCAGCGCCAGCAAAACCGCCAGCACCAGCAGCAAAACCTTCACCGACTTCTTCATTCTCTCTTCTCCCATCCGGTCTCAGCCAGAACATTCGCGCATTATTATACCAGCTTTCGCGCCGATTGCAACCCAAAAAAGCCCGCTTTATGCCAGGCACATTGTGCCAGTGCGAAACAAAAACCTCGTAGAGTTTCGCCCCGCAGGGCGAAATAAAATGAAAATCCATTGTATCCGGCGGCTTTGCCGACCGGAACAGGACAGCCGTTGGCAGCTCTGCTGCCTTACGGATGTCGCGTGCCCCTTTGCGGGTACAATACTGCTCGCTGAGCCAGTGTGGAATTTTGTCCCTACGGGACAAAATTATGCGCGCAGTCGAGGCGCAGCTCCATTCGGGCGAAAACCTGTTTTCGCCCGAAAAAATCACCCGACCGAAGTCGGGTGATTTTTCTAGCTTTTTAGCCAACGCGGCCATACTGGCAGTCGTTGTTGCCGGAGTCGGTGATCCACATCTCGAGCATGTTGATGGGGTCGTTGAAGTCGGCGAGCCAGCCTTCACGGCAGAAGTCATAGTTGCCGTTCTTGCGCTCCTCGAGGAAGACGTTCCAGTCCTGAGACTGAATGGTCATGTCGATGCCGATTGCGCCGAGGTCCTGCTGCATCGCTTCCGCGACCGCAATGTGACTGGTGCCGTTGTTGGTCAGATATTCGACCGAGATCGGGGTCTCTGCGGAGAGCATACCGTCGTCATCGAACTTGTAGCCGGCAGCCTTCAGAAGCGTGCGGGCCTTCTCAAGAGTGCCCTCGTAGTCGTTGTTGATGCCGTAGACATCGAAGTAGCCTTCGTCTTCCACGCTGGACTTGAATACGCCGCCATTGCCGTCGGCCATGCCGAGCGGAATGAAGGAGTTCGCGGGAATCTGACCGGACTGACCGACATTCTCCACGATGTAGTCGCGGTCGATGAGCAGCGAGAACGCTTCGCGCATGCAGGCAGCCTGCTCCGGGGTCTTGTCGGCGAAGAGCGGGGGACTTGCAGTTGAACGCAGCGTAGTAGGTGCCGAGGTTGTCAACAATGTAGAACTCGGGGTTGTCGAGCAGGGTCTGGATCTCGTCGTTCGGAACCGTGTCGATGAAGTCGACGTTGCCCGCATTGTAAGCGGCGTAGATCGCGGTGTCGTCCGCGGAGAGCATGAACTCGATCTTCTGGAGCTCGACGGAGTCTGCGTCGTACCAGTACGGGTTCTTTTCGTAGGTCATGGAGACGTCATGGTCCCAAGCGGTGCAGACGAACGGGCCGTTGGAGACGAAGCCAGCGTTCTGGCACCAGCCGCCGGGAGAGGTCTGCCAGTCAGCAAACGCTTCAACAGCGGACTGCTTGACCGGGAAGAAGGTCGGGAACGCCATCAGGTCTTCCATGTATGCGCACGGAGCCGTCAGAACGAATTCGAACGTGGTGTCGTCCACAGCCTTGACGTTCAGATCATCGGGGTAGCCCTCGATGCCGGCGAACATGTAGCCGTAGTCGGCAGCGGTCAGAGTCGCGGCAGCGCGCTTCCAGGAGTACTCAAAGTCAGCGGCGGTCAGGTCGCTGCCGTCGGACCACTTGAGGTCGTCTCTCAGCGTGACCGTGTAGGTCAGACCGTCGTCGGAAACGGTGTAGCCCGTGGCACAGGCAGGTACGGTCTGACCTTCTGCGTTGTAGGTGTAAAGTCCGGAGAATGGCGCAGCAGCCAGGCAAGCACCGTCAACGGAGGAGCTTAGAGCCGGGTCGAGGTATGCCGGGCTCGGAAGCGAGGTTGGCGCGAAGCGTGTCGGAGCCATTGGTCATCTTGACTTCGTGGAAGAACTTTGTGCCAAAGACGTTGGCATACATACCGGTGACATAGTCCTTCATCATGTAAATATCGTTGTAGTAGTAGAACGGCAGGACGCACCAGTTGGACATCAGAATGTCCTCCGCCTCGTGCATGAGCTCGGTGCGGTGTGCAAAGTCGGTCTCGGCTTTGATTTCCGCAATCAGCTCGTCATACTGCGACCAGTCAGCCAGCGGATCGATGAACGCATCGCTGACGAGGGTAGCCGCATCGGGAACTTCTTCCGTATCGGTGGTTTCCGTGGTTTCGGTGGTTTCGGTGGTGGTGCTTTCGGTCGTGCTGGTCTCGGTCTCGGTGCTGGGTGCTTCGGTCTTGGCACAAGCAGCGCAGAACGAAACGATCATCACAGCCACAAGCAGCAGCGCAAGGATCTTTTTTCATTTCTTGGAACCTCCTGTTTTATTTTGCACGCGCCGAACATCTTCCGGGCTTCCCGATGCGCCGCCGGCGTGCAGAATCCCTTCCGGCGGCGCGGGTTGAAGAACATTACTTACATTGCTTTGTTAATGTCCGGAAAAAAGCGTTATTTTTCCGCATGATACCACGCGTGCGTAGTTCCGTCAAGTATCTCTGGAACTTTTTGTATGACCTTTAAAAAATATTCGCCATACTTTTTCTTCCGTTTTATGCTTATTTGTTCCAACAGGCGACGAAGTGGCCATCTCCGCGGTCTGTGAGCGCAGGACACTCCTTGGCGCACTGATCAGTTGCATACCGGCAGCGGGTGCGGAACGAGCAGCCGGTCGGCATGTTGAGCGGACTCGGCACGTCGCCTTCAAGGACGATGCGCTGACGCGCTCTTGTGATATCCGGGTCCGGGATCGGAACGGCGGAGAGAAGCGACTGCGTGTACGGGTGCTGCGGGTTTTCGTTCAGCTCGTCGGAATCCGCAACCTCGACGATCTTGCCGAGATACATGACCGCAATGCGCTTGGAGATGTGCCGCACGACGAGCAGATCGTGTGCGATGAACAGATACGCCACGCCGAGCTTTTCCTGCAGCTCCTCAAACATGTTGATGACCTGCGCCTGAATGGAAACGTCCAGCGCGGACACGGGCTCGTCGCAGACGATGAACTTCGGGTTCACGGCGAGGGCTCTTGCGATACCGATTCTCTGGCGCTGGCCGCCGGAAAATTCGTGCGCGTAGCGCGTGGCGTGTTCGGCGTTGAGGCCCACGGTCGCCATGAGCTCGAGAATTTTCTCCCGGCGCTCTTTGCGGTTCGAGTACAGCTTATGAACGTCCAGCGGCTCTCCGATGATGTCTTCGACCGTCATGCGGGGATCAAGGGACGAATACGGGTCCTGGAACACCATCTGCATCTGCTTGCGCATGTGCGTGATGTTCTTTGCCGTGACCGGCTCTCCGTCAAAGATCACCTCGCCTGCCGTCGGCTCATAGAGCCGCAGAATCGTGCGTCCGACGGTCGTCTTGCCGCAGCCGGACTCGCCGACCAGACCCAGCGTCTCGCCGCGCCCGATGGTAAACGACACATCGTCGACAGCTTTCAGGGGCTTCGAACTCAGAAGGCCCGTGCGGACAGGGAAATACTGCTTGAGGTTTTGACCTCCACTAAGATCTCAGACATTTCCTTCCCCTCCTTCTGCCATCAGCCGGTCACGGATATTGACCCAGCACGCCGCCTTGTGGTTTTCGTTGATCGTCAGCTCGTCCGGATGCTCGGTCAGGCAGATTTTCATTGCCGCGTCGCAGCGCGTGCAGAATGCGCAGCCGGCGGGCAGGTTCAGCATGTTGATCGGCGTGCCCGCAATCGGAACGAGCTTCTTTTTCATGTTGTTGACGCTCGGAATCGACCGCAGAAGCCCCTTTGTGTACTCGTGCTTCGGGTTGTAGAAGATCTCCCGCGCGGTGCCCCGCTCGCAGATGCGGCCGCCGTACATGACGATGATGTTGTCGCACATGTCGGCAATAACGCCGAGATCGTGCGTGACAAGAATGACTGCCATGCCGAGCTTTTTCTGCAGATCCTGCATGAGCTCCAAAATCTGCGCCTGGATCGTTACATCCAAAGCCGTCGTCGGCTCGTCGGCAATGAGAATGTCGGGCTCGCAGGCCAGCGCCATCGCGATCATGACTCTCTGCCGCATGCCGCCGGACAGCTCAAACGGATACTGCTTGATGCGCTTTTCCGGCTCGTTGATGCCGACCAGCTCGAGCATTTCAATCGCGCGCTCGCGCACCTGCTTGCCCTGGCGGTTCGTGTGCAGGCGGATTGCCTCGCCGAGCTGGTTGCCGATCGTGAAGACCGGGTTGAGACTCGTCATGGGGTCCTGGAAGACGATCGAGCAGCATTTGCCCCGAAAGTGGCTCATCTGCTTTTCGGACCATGTCGTGAGGTCCTCGCCCTTGTAGAGGATGTGGCCGCTTTTGATGCTGCCGTTGTCTGCCAGAATCTGCATCACGGAGTATGCGGTGACGGATTTGCCGGAGCCGGACTCGCCGACAATGCCAAGGATTTCGCCGGGGTTGAGGTTAAACGATACACCGTTGACTGCCTGTACCTCGCCGGAGTCCGTGCGGAACGTCGTGTGCAGATCCTGCACGCTCAGAAGATATTGTTCACTCATACCGCTCACCTCTTCAGCTTCGGGTCAAACGCGTCGCGAAGACCGTCGCCCAGCAAGTTCAGGCTCAGAACGATCAGACAGATCATCAGAGCCGGGAAAATCAGCTTATACGGATAGGTCTGAAGCCCCTGACGCGCAGAGTTTGCAAGAGAGCCCAGAGACGGCATCGGCGCGTTGACGCCGAGACCAATGAAGCTCAGGTAGCTCTCGGTGAAGATTGCCGACGGAATCTGCAGCGCCGTCGAGACGATGATGACCGAAAGACAGTTCGGCAGAATGTGCTTGCGGATGATCCAGCCGGGCTTTGCGCCGATGGAGCGCGCGGCGAGCACATACTCGTTTTCCTTGATCGAGAGGATCTGGCCGCGAATGAGTCGCGCCATACCGACCCAGTAAAGAAGTCCGAAGACGATGAACATCGAGACCATGTTTGAGCCGAGCTTTGCAAGCGCCGAGCCTGCCGGGAACGTCAGCGTCTGGTTGAGAACCGTCGCCAGCAGGATAATGACCAGCATATCGGGAAGCGAATAGATGATATCGACGATGCGCATGAGAATCAGGTAGACGCGCCCACCGGCGTAGCCCGAGATGCTGCCGATGATCATGCCGATGATGAGCACGATGATGCTCGCGAAGAAGCCGATGACGAGCGAGATTCTCGCGCCGTAGATGACGCGGATGAAGTAGTCGCGGCACTGCTCGTCGGTTCCCATGATATGCGGGAAGCGCGTGCCGCCTTCGTCGATGTATTTCTGCTCCGCCTTGCTGTAGGTGAACGGTGCGAGATTCTTTGCGCCCTTGTCGCGCTTGCCGTTGACAGAGAGGATCTCTTCATAGCCGTAGGGTACGATCATAGGCGCGACGATGATCGTAATGATGATAGCCACGAGAACGATGATGCTCGCCACAGCCAGCGGGTTTTTAAAGAGCTTGCGCATGCCGTCTTTGAAGAAGGACGTACTTTCGCTCATGACGTCCTGCTGCCGCTTTTCCTCGTCCGTCGCTCTTTCAAACTTCGAAAGGTCGATCTGGGCGCTCAGAATCTGCTTTTTCGGCGTCTTGTTGGGATCGAAATTGTCCATATTGCGTCCTCCCTTCTCAGTCGAATTTGATGCGCGGGTCTACGACCTTATACAGAAGGTCGCAGATCACGTTCGCAACGACCATCAGCGTCGCGAGGAAGATCGTCGTCGCCATGATCATGGTATAGTCGCGGTTGGAGATCGCACTGACAAACTTGCTGCCGATGCCGCCAACGGTGAAGATCGTCTCGATGACCATCGAGCCCGTGATGATGTAGGCAATCTGCGGACCGGCGTACGTAATGACCGGAAGCAGAGAGTTTCGCAGCGCGTGCTTGAAGATGACCTTCCACTTGGCGACGCCCTTGGCCTTCGCCGTGCGGACATAGTCCTGGCTCAAAGCGTCGAGCCTGCTGGACTTGGAAAGTCTCGTGACATACGCCATCGGATAAGCCGAAAGCGCGATGACCGGCAGAAGATAATTGGGCTGGTTGGGGTCCCAGACCGGGAACCACGAGAGCTTGATGCAGAACACCAGAAGCAGAAGCGTCGCCAATACGAAGCTCGGCACGGCCGTAAAGAGCGTCGAGAAAAAGACGATGATCCGGTCCGGCAGCTTATTGCGCATCAAAGCGGCAAAGCTTCCGAACACCGTGCCGCACAGCAGCGCCACAGCAATTGCCATCAGACCGAGCTTTGCCGAAATCGGGAACGACTCGGCGATGATTTCGGTGATGTTGCGTCCGTTTTTGAGGGACACGCCGAAGTCTCCGTGCAGCAGGTTCTTCATATATAGAAGAAACTGCTCCGGAACCGGCTTGTCCAGATTGTAGCGCCGGTTCAGCGCCTCGATCGTCGCCGCGCTCAGCGCCTTCTCCCGGTTGAACGGACCGCCTGGGATGGCGTTCATAACGAAAAATGTGATGGCACATATGATGAGTACAGTCAGAATGGCAAGTAAAATGCGTTTGACAATATATCTGCCCACATTCTTCACTCCCCTTCTGTTGTTTTGTTTTTTTTCTGCCTGCCCGCCGAAAAGCAGCGGCTCAAGGTTTCTGTTTATTATAACGGAATGGCTGCGGTTTGGTCAATCCTTTTTCGTCTGCCGGCGACATTTTCTAAACGCAGCGTTCGCGATTTCTCCGCTCTGGCAGCTAAAAGTCTTCTCATTTCCTCACATTTTGAAGAATCTCCACGTTTTTCCAGACACACAGCCGTCCATATAGGAGGACATGGAACCATTTTCCCGCGCCCGGCATATACTGATGGATACAGGAGGCGATGATATGGATGCACAGGGCACCGTTGTGGTGCGTCTTTCCACTTCCAGCGCCAGAATTCCTTTGCAGGGCGCAACGGTTACGATCACGAAACGGCTTCCGGGCAGCGAGGTGCAGCTGCTTGCCGTGCGCGTGACGAACTTCGACGGGCTGACGGACCCCGTCGCCATCGAAACCCCACCGATGGCAGAAAGCCGGAGCTACCAGAATACGTCCGTTCCCTATGCCGTCATTGACATCCGCGCCGAGCATTCGGGCTTTCGACCGCGTGATTGTGCAGAACGCGCAGGTCTTTCCGGATACCGAAACCCGGCAGGAGCTCTCACTCATTCCGACGCCGGAGCTTCCAAGCTCCTTCGACCGCACCGAAACGTTCGTCGTTCCGCCGCAGAATCTGTCGTGAGGTGAAGCCATGCCGACCTCTGTCATCTCCCTACATTCCCGAGACCATCGTCGTCCATCTGGGCGCACCGACTGCATCCGCGGCAAATGTCACCGTTCCTTTCACCGACTATGTCAAAAACGTCGTCTCCAGCGAAATCTACCCCACCTGGGAGCCCGCAGCGCTGGAGGCAAACACGCTGGCGATCATTTCCTTCGCCCTCAACCGCTACTATACCGAGTATTACCGCAGCCGCGGCTACAATTTTGACATCACGTCCTCCACTGCCATCGACCAGAAGTACATCGAAGGGCGGAACATCTATGAAAACGTTTCCGTCCTGGTCGATGAGATTTTTGACCGGTATTTGCGGCGCGAGGGCTTTGTCGAGCCGCTGGCAGCAAAATTCTGCAACGGGGTCACAACAACGTGCGACGGTTTAAGCCAGTGGGGCTCACAGTATCTTGCCGAGGGCGGCGCGGACGCTTTTTCGATTCTGCGCTCGTATTACGGCAATATTGAGCTGGTCACGAACGCGCCCGTCCAGGAGCCGTCGCCGTCCTACCCTGGCACGCCTCTGCGCCGGGGCGATACAAATGCGGACGTAGCGCTGGTACAGTTCATGCTCAACCGGATTTCCCAGAACTACCCTGCCATCCCGAAGCTCACGGTCGACGGCGTGTTCGGCGCGGCAACAGAGGAATCGGTCCGCGCGTTCCAGTCGATCTTCGATCTGGCGTCCGACGGCATTGTGGGTCCCGCGACGTGGTACCAGCTGGTTCTGCTCTACGTCGCCGTGCAGCGGCTCTCCGAGCTTCGGTCTCTGGGGCAGACCTATACGCGCTACAACTGGGAGCTGCCAGAGCCGCTCTCTGTCGGCGATACCGGAAGCCGGGTCACATTTTTGCAGTATGTCCTGTCCGTCCTCGCCGCGTTCATTCCGTCCATTCCTGCCGCTGATATCACAGGCACCTACACCGAAAATACCCAGGAGTCGGTGCGCGCCTTTCAGGATTTTGCCGGGCTTTCGCCCACAGGCTCGATTGACGACACGACCTGGAACGCCCTTTACGCGCAGTATGCCGGCATCCGGCAGGAGGTTCTGTCCGATGGGGAGCTGTTTCCGATCACGCAGACGGATGCGCCGGAGGCAACCCCTGTCTTTGCCTCCGATACGCCCGCCGCGCCGCCCGCCTCCATCTTCCCGCAGCCGCCCACCGGAGAAGCGGCACAGCGCTATTCCGACACATCGCGATTTCTGCAATATCCCGCCGGAGGCTTTGCCCCCGGACAGCAAGACGAGGAGGGACCCGTATGATTCTGCCGGAGGACTACATCAACCGCCCCGTGCGCAGTCTGCAGACGATGCTGCGGGTGCTGTCAACGATTTTCCCGGCACTTTTGAACGTCAATCCCGACGGCATCTATGGAGAAAGCACAAAAAATGCCGTCTCCGCTTTTCAGCGCTTCGCGCATCTTCCCGCGACGGGCATTGCCGAAACCGAAACCTGGAACGCGCTTGCCGGCTGCTACCTGCGCCACGCGCCGAGTGTCCTGCCGCCGGAGCCTCTTCGCATCGTCCTGCAGCCGGGGCAGACGATTGCGCCGGGCGAACGAAACCTGCATGTCTATCTTGTGCAGGCAATGCTGCAGGCGCTCGGGCAGTGCTACGCAAACGCAAGCCCTCCCGCCGTCACAGGTGTTCTGGACGCTTCCACGCAGCGCGCCGTGCGGAGCTTGCAGGCGCTGTTCGGTCACGAGCAGACCGGCGTCATTGACCACCGCTTCTGGGCGTATCTCACACGGCTTTACACCCTCTCGGCAGGCGACGGCACACAAGGCGCTCCTTCGGCGCATCGTCCGCAGTAAACTATCTTCTCTGAGCGCAAAAGCGGCATGGACTCATCCATGCCGCTTTTGTATCCTGTTTTTCTTACTCGACAGTGACGCCGCGCTTGGCAAATTCCTCGACCATGAGATCGAGGTCGGGCTTGATGTTGATCGGCTCGCCCGCGGACTTGATGGCGTTTGCCACGTCCTTCAGGCCGTTGCCGGTCACGACGGAGACAACCGTGTCGTTCTTGCCGATGAGTCCCAGCTCGCAGGCCTTCTTGACCGCTGCCGTGCCGGTGACGCCCGCAGGCTCGCCAAACACGCCGCAGGTTCTGCCGAGCAGCTTCTGCGCGGCAAGAATCTCCTCGTCGGTGACGTTGATGGCAAGGCCGTTCGACTCGCGGATAGCCATGAGCGCCTTATCGGCGTTGCGCGGCACACCGACGGAAATGGAGTCGGCAATCGTGTTTTCCTCCATAGGCTCCCAGGGCTTATTCTCCTGAATCGCGCGGTTGAGAGGATAGCAGCCCGTGGACTGGGCGGAGATGAGGCGCGGGAGCTTGTCGATAAAGCCGATGGCGTAGAGGTCTTTTAAGACCCTTCCACACGCCCGCGATCGTGCAGCCGTCACCGACGGAAATGGCCAGATAGTCGGGCATCTGCCAATCCAGCTGCTCGGCAATTTCCAGCGCAACGGTCTTCTTGCCCTCGGAAAGGTAGGGATTGATGGCGGCGTTGCGGTTGTACCAGCCCCACTTTTCGATTGCTTCTGCGGACATTTTGAACGTCTCTTCATAGTTTCCCTTGACGGAAATGACGTTTGCACCGAAGATCATCAGCTGCGCAACCTTGCCCTTGGGCGCGCGCTCGGGAACGAAGATGTAGGTCTTGAAGCCCGCGGCGGCCGCGTTGCCGGCTAAGCTCGATGCGGCGTTGCCGGTGGACGAGCAGGCAATGATCTTTGCGCCCGCTTCTCCTGCCTTCGCAACTGCCATCGCAGAGGCGCGGTCTTTTAACGACGCCGTGGGGTTGATGCCGTCGTCCTTGACCCAAAGTCTCTTGAGGCCCAGCAGCTCAGCAAGCTTCGGCTCTTCATAGAGCGGCGACCAGCCCACGCGAAGGGGCGTGTCGGGTGTAGTCTCTTCGATCGGAAGCAGCTCGCGGTAGCGCCACATGGTGGGGTTCACACGGTTTTTGAGCGTTTCCTTCGTGAAATGCGATTTGATGTAGTCATAGTCGTAGATGATGTCCAGAATGCCGCCGCAGGAGCAGTTCGTCAGATTCGGGACAGCCTCGTATTCCTTGCCGCACTTGACGCAGCGCGCGCACTTGACATTTTTTCAGCATAGCAGTTCTCCTGTATTCGCAAAAGTATTGGCGGGGATGGGGCTTTGCCCCCACCCCCGCGAAATCGGTTCGTGATAGAAATTTACGGCTTACAGGGTCTTGAGAAGACCAACTTCCTCGTTGAAGGCATTGATCAGCTCGTCAAGGTCCGTAAATATGTTTTGCCTGCGCGTGGACCGCGTCCCACGTGCCCTTGGTGTCGTACCACTGGGCGTTGAGGTCTTCGACGTCCATGCCCTGCTGCTCAACCCAGGTGTAGTACTTGAGGTTGTGGACTCTCTTGCGCTCGGTGTAAGTAAGCTCGAGCATGCTGTCGGTCTTGAGGTTCAGCATATGCAGGTTGTGGTCCAGCTCTGCTGCCTGCGCGGAGTAAGCACCGTACATTTCGCTGAGCTCTTCGACACGGGACTTGTACATGACGGCGGAGTCGGTCAGAACGGTGACGACGACGTCATCTTCGGTCAGCTCATAGTACTTGGCAAACTTGATGCAGCAAAGAACGTTTGCGATGCCGGAAATGCCCATCCAGGTGAACTTCTCGATCTGCTCGTCGGTCAGACCGAGGGACTTCAGGTACTCCTGACCTTCCTTGCAGTTGAACAGGCGCAGCAGTCGCTGGGAGTCTTCGTCGTCAATGTCGATGACCATGTCGGTGTTCTTGACATTGTGGACCCAGGGGATGTGCTTATCGCCGATGCCTTCGATGCGGTGGCCGCCGAAGCCGTTATCGAGGATGGTCGGGCACTGGAGCGCTTCGCCAACAGCGAGCTTCATGCCGGGATAGCGCTCCTTGAGAAGGTCGCCCGCGCTCATCGTGCCGGCGGAGCCGGATGTGAAGCAGGCGCCGGCAAGTCTCTGGCCGGGCTTCTTGGTGTTTTCAAACAGGTCGCTCAGCGCGTAGCCGGTGACATTGTAGTGCCACAGGGGGTTGCCCATCTCGGCGAACTGGTTGAAGATCATCATGGAAGGATCCTGCTTGAGTTCCCATGTCTTGTCGAAGATTTCCTTGACGTTGGACTCGCAGCCCGGGGTCGCAATGATCTGGCCGGCAATGGTCTTGAGCCAGTCGAAGCGCTCCTTGGACATATCCTGCGGCAGGATGGCGACGGAGTCGCAGGCAAGCAGTTTGGAGTTGAAAGCGCCGCCGCGGCAGTAGTTGCCGGTGGAGGGCCAGACCGCGTGATGATACGTTGCGTCAAACTGGCCGGTCACGAGTCTCGGAGCCAGGCAGCCAAAGCTTGCGCCGACCTTGTGGCAGCCGGTCGGGAACCACTTGCCGGACATGGCAAGAATGCGGCAGGGAACGCCGGACACGGAGGACGGAATCTCCACATAGTTCGGGGTCTTCTGGTAAAGACCGCCGGATTCCTTTGCCTCGTTGTGCCAGTTGATGCGGAACAGGTTCACGGGGTCAACGTCCCACAGACCGGTATGCGACAGCTTTTCCTTGATCTTCTCGGGGATGAGATCGGGGTTCTGCATCTGCGCGATGGTCGGGATGATGATATTGTTTTCCTTTGCCTTCTGGATGTTGTGGGCCAGACCTTCTTTGTTGATGGTCAGATCAATGGTCTTGTTCATGTAGGTTCTCCTCCTGTTTTACTGTTGTCTAAATAGGAATATAGTGTGTATTTGGATATGCCGAAGTGCTTCGCGATTTTATCGCCGGATTTCGTAATCATCAGCGCGCCGGACTTGCTGAGGTACCGGATGGCCTTGACCTTGTCATCCTTCGTCATCAGCGCCACAGGCTTTCCGACCAGCTCGTCGGCCTGACGGATCAGGTCTTCGAGCAGATCTGCCACGTTCAGCGTGATGCGCTCGGGTTCTTTGCGGGTCTGTGCGTCAACGGAATTGAACTCATGCAGCGTGTTTTCAAACATCTGCATCATGGAGATATCGTAATTGATGCCGAGGATTGCCGCGACCTTACCATGCTCATCATGGATATAGACCGAGGAAGATTTCAGGGTTTTGCCGTCTTTCGTGCGGGTCAGATAGCAGAGCTGGTCGCTCACCTGGTCGTCGTCGTGCCCGATCTGCTCGAGGACCACGTGCGACGGTCCGTCGCCGACCTTTCGCCCGGAAACATGTCCGTTCTCAATGGCGACGATGGAGCTGTAGGCGCTCTTTTCCGAAATTTCATGCACAACCACCTCACAGTTCGGGCCGAACTGCGCGGCGATGCCCTTCGCGATCTGTCCCAGCATTTCCAGAAGTCTCGCGTCCAATGACTTATCACCTCCAAATAGTCTCACCGTGTCTCTCAAATCAGCAAAATCTGTGCATCTTGCCGATGGATAGCTCTATCATACCAGTATTTTTTGGAGAATGCAATGGCTATTCTAAATTTTTTAGGTTTGCAAAAAATTTTTCGCTTTTTTCGTTCGCTTTCCGCCTGCCTTCATCTGGTCAGCTCGGCAAGAATCGACTCAAAGCCACGGCAGGCCTTCGTCAGCTGGGCGATTTCGATGTACTCGTCGCGCACGTGCGCCAGGCTTTCCAGCGACGGACCGTAGCCGATCGTGGGGATGCCTGCCTCGCCGCAGAAATGGCTGCCGTTGGTGCAGAACGAAAAATGCGACAGCGGCGCGTCGATGCCAGTAGTCTCCAGCCCCCGCCGCGCCTTGACGACCAGTTCGGAGTTTTCGTCCACCACCCATGCCGGGAAATACCGCTTTGCCGGAAATCGTATCGCCGGTCCAGCAGGCTTCCGTTCCGGTCGCCAGATAGCAGCGCGCTTTCAGTCCCGGGTCCTTTTCCCGCGCGCGGGCGATCGCTTCGTTCACCTGCGCGAGAATCACCGCCTCATCTTCTCCCACGAGCGTCCGCCGGTCAAACGTCGCGCGGCACGCTGCCGGAACACGACCGACGCGCCGCCGGGATATATCCGTCAGCGCCAGACAATTTCCGTCAGCGGATGCTCCAGAATGCCGCGACCCAGCAGCGGATGCTCGTTCGGATTGCACAATCTTCCGGTTTCTTCGATGACCGCCATCATTCCGTAGACGGCGTTGACGCCCGATTTTCGGGTTGGAGGAATGAGCTCACGCCCTCGCTCCTCATCGTGACCGCAGACAACCCGGCGAAGTCCTTCCCGGCTGCCAGCAAATCTTTGACCTCGTCGAAGCCGTATTCCTCCATTTTCCGCTTCATCAGCTCCGCCACGCCCTGCTCCTGTCCGGAATAGCTGGGAATGCGCAGCGCCTCCTGACAAAGCGCGATCAACTGTTCATTTGTATCAATATCCATGCGGTAAAGATCCTTTCTCTCTCATGATTCTGCTTGAAGCATAGGGCAGCCCCGCGCCGTTGTCAAGCCGCGCACGCAAATTCTGCGTTTTACAAAAATCCACCGCCCGTTTTGAGCAAAGCGGCGAAGGCTGGATATCGTTGGGAGAGACGGAGCGCTGCTACGCCCGGCAGGATGCACCGTTTTTTACGGAACGCTTCGGCGAATTCGCAGCTTCCCAACGGGCCGACAGAGTCGCCGGCCCCTACAGAACTCCGGCGAATCTGTACTGCCCTGCAAAGTTCGACTGCAAAGTTGATTTACCGCAGCAATTCAAACGCAATTATTTGCAAATCCGTTGTACCGTAACAGGCGGCGCGTACCATAGCGCCCGTAGGGGAGTCCATGTGTTCGTAACGGCAATAAAACAGGTACTTCCCTGAACTGCACCCGCAGCACGCACCAAACCGTACCCCAGTGTCCCTTTTCTCCCCTTCTTTTCCGGCAAGGCGGAAAAGAAGGGGCCGCCGGAGGCTCGTCGGAAACGGCCTCGACGGAACGAGTCTCCGCTGTTCGCGAAGCCTCTTTTCCTGCTTAGGGTGTATCTGAAAACTCCCAACGCACCCGGACAGCGGGCCTTTTTGCGGTGCGCCGCGTCATTTTTCCTTGAAATACGTCAGTATTCCTGCGAAAAAATGTCTTGCGCAACGCAAAAATCCCTCGCTGCCGGTCACATCATGAGTTTTCAGATACACCCTAGTGTAGGAGAAAAAGCGAAAAATCATGTCTATTATCATAGACATCCGGAAACTTTTATGTTAGGATGTCAAATAAAGTCTCGAAATTTGGAGGGACAGCTGTATGATGGACAACAGATTCGAAGCCGCGTTTTCCACGTTTTTGGACAGACACGAAAAAATCGCGGGAATCAATAAAAAAATATTGATTTCCGCTTGATTTTTTCCTCCGTACACAATACAATAGGCACGAAGGAGAACAGGAAGGACAGGAAGATGTGAGCCTGTCAATTTAACACACAGAGCATGCGTACCCGAACGTTGCATGAGTAGAAATGACGCGTCAAGTACCGGTTGGATGGGAGGTTGCCGCCGGGCGAAGGAGTCTCTCCGCGGTGTCATTTCGCATCCGCTATAGCAAACTGAAATTGTACAGCAGTTTCTTTCTTGTTTGAAAGTCCATATCACCAAACCTCCTCCCATTGACAAAATAGGAGGCTTTTTTATGTCTAATTTTACGAAAAATATGTCTGCCGCGCAGACTGCGCCGCGTCATGGGCTGCAGAATGTGCGCACGCTCGTGTCCTGCGCGCTGCTGGCTGCCGTTTCCGTCGTGCTGGCCCGGTTCATTATCCCGATGCCCAACGAAACGACCCGTTTCTCCCTCGAAGCCGTGCCCATTTTCCTGGCCGGTATGCTCTTCGGGCCCTTGCCCGGCGCGCTGGTCGGCTTTGTGGCCGATTTTGTCGGCTGTCTGTTCTCCGGCTACGGCTATAACCCGATGTTCTGCGTACCGCCCATTCTCTACGGGCTCTGCGCGGGTCTGTTCCAGCCGCTGCTGGTGAAGAAAACGTCGATTTTAACCATCGCCCTGTCGTTCCTGCCTGCCATCGCGCTCGGCTCGATCCTCTATCAGAGCTTCTCCCTCGCCTTTGTCTACGGCGGCGACGCGAAAACGGCGTTTTTCCTGACAAAGCTCGCGACCCGTTCGGTACAGCTCGGCGTGACGTTCGTCATTGACGTGCTGGTGGTATGGCTGCTTTATAAATCCAAGGTGTTTACCGCCGCCAAGCTCTGGCCGCCGGTGAAATACGAATCGAAATCAAAAGAAGGTAATTGACATGACGCTTGACGAAGCGCTGCATTATATCCATTCTGTCTGCTGGAAGGGCAGCGTCCCTGGCCTGGAGCGCATCAGCGCGCTGCTGGACAAGATGGGCCACCCCGAACGCAAATTAAAGTTCATCCACGTGACCGGTACAAACGGCAAGGGCTCGACCTGCGCGATGCTGGCCAGTATGTTCACAAAGGCCGGATACAAAACGGGCCTGTACACCAGCCCCTATCTCATCCGGTTCAATGAGCGCATCCAAATTGACGGCGTACAGATCCCGGACGAAGAGATCTGCGAGATCACGGAATATATCAAGCCTCTCGCGGATTCGATCTTCGAGCAGCCGACCGAGTTTGAAATGGTCACGGCGCTGGGCTTTGAATATTTTGCCCGCCATAACTGTGATCTTGTCGTCTGCGAGGTCGGCATGGGTGGCGAGTTTGACGCCACGAACGTCATTCTGCCGCCGGAGGTGGCGATCATCTGCAACATCGGCCTTGACCACACGGAGGTGCTGGGCGATACGCTGGAAAAGATCGCCGCGACGAAGTCCGGCATCATCAAGCCCGGCTGCGACGCGGTCATTTACCGCGAAGCGCCGTCGGTCGAGGCTGTGATCGAGGCGCGGTGCAGGAGGTCGGTGCAAAGCTCCACAAGGCGGACTTTGCCGATATCCACCTCATTTCCCACGATCTGACCGGTCAGGTCTTCGACT
>VOFG01003859.1_pt1 | contig 32985 bp, 71 predicted proteins | sample 5384171 | NCBI WGS metagenome assembly VOFG01 (sample SAMN12384726, study PRJNA508395) | human gut metagenome | isolation source: healthy gut F | host: Homo sapiens
GTATTGCCGGCCCGGTGATGAACCTGGTCATCCTGGCCGTCAGCGGGTTATGCATCGGCGCCGGTGTGTTGATGAGCGAGGCCTTCTGGCGCGAAAAAAATGACGAACCCTAAAGGAAACGATGGTTACGACCCTTGCTGTTCGGCGCAGCGCTCTGCTGTGCCGTGGCACTTCTGGGCGTGGCCGCCCGCCGCTGATTTTGCACAGCCTGGCGGTGCCCGATGAAATTTGCATAGTACCGGCGTTTATCTGCGCATCACGTTTTTGCGCTGTTTACGTTTTTCTATAACGCGCTGGCGGCGGGCCTGAAAAAGTGTGGGTGACTCCAAAACGCCGCTCAAATTTCTGGCGTTTTCGCCGTGCTCAACGCCGTGCTGGACATCGCTTATCGGCGGACTGGGTTTGGTATCGTTGCAGCGCCGTCACCACCGTGGTGGCCGAGGCCGCAGCGCCATCATGGCCGCCTGGTACATGATGCGCCATGCCGCAGCTTTGCCCGGCGCACAGCCAGTGGCGCATCCGCCCGGCGCTGCTGGGTCGCATTTTGCAGTATGGCGCTGTTACAGCCTTACAGCAGGCGGTACCAGCCTGTCTGCGGAATGCTGATCCAGGGACAGGTCAACGCGCTGGGGCAGGCCATCGCCGTATTTCAACGCTGTCACCCGCGTGGATGACTTCGCCTTTACCCGCAAAAGTATTGCCACCGCCATTACCACTTTTTTACATTGCCCAGAACCGCGGCGCCAACCAAAGGAGCGCATCCGCCCGGCTTCGCGTGGGCATCCGGTTGGAGCTGGGCTATTGGCTGCTGATGGGCAGCCTGACCTGGCTACTGCGCGCGCCTGTCGTCAGCCTGGTTTGTGGAGGGAGGGCGCCGAGATCGTGACCCTGGGCAGCCAATACCAGGCTATATGGCGGTGTTCTACGCCCTGCCCGCGCTGACGAACGGTTTCCAGGGCTTTTACCGCGGCATGGGCAAGATGACCACTACCCTCATCGGCACCTGCCTGCAGGCCGGCCTGCGCGCCCTCGGAGCTGCTCTGCTGGCCCCCGCATCGGCCTGCCCGGTATCGCCTATGCCTGTGCCTTCGGTTGGTGCGTCATGCTCTGCTCTCGATCCCGTACTATTTCTACACCTGCATGAAACTGTAAATTGTGAATATTAAAGAGCCGCTTGTGTCATGTTAGATGACACAACGGCTCCTTCTTTGAACTCAAAAGTAGAATATGCAATAATGCAGGGAATGCTAGTTAATCTTCGCCAACAGAATGAATTGTAGTGCCCAAAACATCGGACATGGCACTTGCGCGCTCCTGAAGAAGAGTACGGAGTTCTTCATGTTCAGCTTCACCTAAGTCAACAGGATGGCTGTCGCAAAATTGCGTACAGCTTTGATCTGCGTTATAAAGGTCATCACCGTTTTTCATTTGTTGTAAGATGCTTCCTATGTTTTGCTTATAATTTCTCAGATGCAGCACGCGGTCCCTGGTTCCAGAACTGCGTTCCGATATACCCGCAGGTACGCCGCGCCACATTGAGCTTGCTCTGATCGCGGTTTTTGCAGTGGGGGCATTCCCAAACCAGCTTGCCGTCCTCCTTCAATGATCTGAATCTCCCCGTCATCACCGCATTCCTGGCAATAGTCGCTCTTGGTATTCAGCTCTGCATAGATGATGTTGTCATAGATGAACTTCATGACCTTGATGACAGCCTCTTCCAAATTGTTCTGCATGTTGGGCACTTCCATATAGCTGATGGCACCGCCCGGGAGAGATGCTGAACTGCGCCTCGAAGCCCAGCTTGCGAAAAGCGTCGATCGGTTGGTCACATGGACGTGGTAGGAGTTCGTGATATAGTTTTTATCCGTCACACCCGGGCACCAGGCCGAAACGCTTCTGCAGGCACTTGGCAAACTTATAGGTGGTGCTCTCCAGCGGCGTGCCGTACAGGCTGAAATCGATGTTGTGCTCCTCTTTCCACTGATTGCAGGTATGCGTTCATCGTGCTGCATTACTTGCAGGGCAAAGGGCGTTGCCGGCGGGTCGGTGTGGACTTTTTGCCGGTCATATACTTGCAGCATTCATACAGGCCTGCGTAACCCAGGCTGATGGTGGAATATCCGCCGTACAGCAGCATCGATGGGCTCGCCCCTTGGGCAGACGGGCAATGGCGCCGTACTGCCAGTGGATGGGCGCCGCGTCCGAAAGGGTGCCTTTGAGGCGGTTGTGGCGCTCCATCAGCGCGCTGGTGGCACAGTTCCAATCGCTCATCGAAGATCTGCCAGAACTTTATCGATGTCGCCGCCGGAGGACAGCGCCACATCGGGCAGGTTGATGGTGACCACGCCCTGGTTGAAGCGGCCGTAATACTTCGGCTTGCCTGTTTTCATCGACATACGGGGTCAGGAAGCTGCGGCAGCCCATGCAGGTGAAGCAATGGCCTCGCCGTTTTTGTCCACCTTGTAGCTCCAGCATCTTCTTTTTCGCTGATGTAGTCGGGCACCATGCGCTTGGCGGTGCACTTGGCAGCCAGCGCCGTCAGGCAGTAATAGGGCGCATCCTCGTAGATGTTGTCATCCTCCAGCACATAGATCAGCTTGGGGAAGGCAGGGGTGATCCACACGCCGGCCTCGTTTTTGACGCCCCGATAACGCTGGCGCAGCGTTTCTTCGATGATGATGGCGAGATCCTTCTTTTCCTCAGGCGCTGGTTGTCGCCGGCCTCGTTCAGGTACATGAACACGGTGATGAACGGGGCCTGGCCGTTGGTCGTCATCAAAGTCACGACCTGATACTGGATGGTCTGCACGCCGCGCTTGATCTCCTCACGCAGGCGCTTTTTCCACGATCTCAGAAATTTTCTTCTCGCCGGACCGATGCCCATGGATCGCGCATCTCGGCCGGACGATCGCGGCGGATCTTTTGCGGCTGACGTCCACAAAGGGGCGCCAGGTGGGTCAGGCTGATGCTCTGACCGCCGTACTGGTTGCTGGACGCCACCTGGGCGATGATCTGGGTGGCGATGTTGCAGGCGGTGGAGAAAGAATGGGGCTTTTCAATCAGCGTGCCGCTGATGACGGTGCCGTTCTGGAGCATGTCCTGAAGATTGACCAGGTCGCAGTTGTGCATGTGCTGGGCGTAATAATCGGCATCGTGGAAATGGATGATGCCTTCCTTGTGCGCCTTGAACGATATCCTGGGGCAGCAGCAGGCGGTTGGTGAAGGTCCTTGAAACCTCGCCGGCCATGTAGTCGCGCTGCGTGGGAGTTGATGGTAGGATTCTTATTGGAGTTCTCCTGCTTGACTTCCTCGTTATTGCACTCGATGAGGGGAGGATCTTGTCGTCCGTCGTGTTGGGGTGCGGACCAGGCTCTGCACATAGCGGTAGGTGATATAGTTCGGGCAACCTCAAAGGCACCGGTCTGCATGATCTCATCTCGACCAGGTCCTGGATCTCCTCCACGTTCATGGCGTGGCCGCGGGACAGGCAGCTGGTCTGCAATGGTCGCTGATCTCGATGATCTGCTCTTTGGTCAAACGCTGGCTTTCCGGCACGACATGGTTGGCCTTGGTAATGGCTGCAATAATTTTTGTAATGTCGAAGACGGCCTCACTGCCGTTGCGTTTGATGATTTTCATGCTGACACTCCTAACACTGATCTATCTGAAATATACAAACTGTAGCCACAAGTTCCAAACGTACAAACTCCGTTTGGCGAGCAAATCTATCTTATCGCGGCGGGAAAAAAGTCAAGGGGAGAAAAACCACTATATATAGTGGTACTAAATTTCGACACGACAAAAATATTGCATTCAAACGTTCAACGATGAAAATGCCGCGGCTACAACCGCGTAGAAAATAAGCTTGTTTTTTGGCTATTTTGGGAAGATGTTGCCAATTGACAGGATTTGCGTCGATGCAGCGCGAAATATCGCGCGCTCTGCGTCGGGGTGGGGCTTGCAGTGGGCGGCATAAGCTGGTATACTGTTAGCAGATATTGAATCACCCTGGCACAAAAACACAAGATGTTGAGACGATACTGCATTGCCGTTTATAAGGAGAGCCTACCCCATGAACTATGCAACCATCAAATACTGTGACATCGCCAACGGCGAGGGGTGCGCACCAGCCTGTTTGTTTCGGGCTGCCGCCGCCACTGTCCCAATTGTTTTAACGCTGTGGCGTGGGATTTTAACTATGGCGAGCCTTTTACCAAAGAGGTCCGCAACAAAATTTTAGAAAGCCTTGCCCAGAAGGCTACATCAACGGCCTGTCGCTGCTGGGCGGCGAGCCCCGTTCGAGCCGGAAAACCAGCGGGAACTGCGCCCTTCGTCAAAAACGTCAGGCGCTGTACCCCAGCAAGACATCTGGTGCTATACCGGCAACCATTTTGAGCAGGAAATTTTGCGGCCCGGCTGCGGCCTGCGGGTGACCGACGGTTCCCCACAATATATAGATGTGCTCGTGGACGGCGACTTCGTGCCAGGACAAGTATGACATCAGCCTGCGGTTCCGCGGCTCCAGCAATCAGCGCATCATTGATATGAACCGCACCCGCGCTGCCGGTCATGTGGTGCTGTGGCAGGATGATCCAATCTTCGCAGACCACAAGATGTAGTACCCTGAAGCCCCGTATAACCAAACAGCCCCCGCCATCTATCCCGGCGGGGCCGTTTATGCACCAGATTTTTATGCTTTTTTTTCTTTCAAAGGCTTCTTCTTCATCCTGGATGAACATGAAGCACAGGCTCACCAGCAGCAACGGTGCACAGCTGAACCAGATGGTCTTGTTGCCGAACACCGCTACGGCACAGGGCACCCAGCCCGCGCAATGGCAAACAGCAGAATCACGCCAAAGTAGTGCAGTGCCTTGTACAGGATCTTGCGGTCGTGCAGGTGGAAGGTAGACCACCAACGATTCCATGCCGCTGCGCATGTTGCCGATGCACACATGGTGCTGGCAAACAGGTAGCCGTGCACCTTGCGGAAAGCCTGTACCTGCATGGCGCAGGCAAAGGACACCAGTGCGTTGGCGGCCAGATCCAGCGTGTTGGAGGGAACCCGACGCCGAAGAGCAGCAAAATCTCCACCACCAGCACCAGCTGCCGCCAGTGCAGGTGTTTGGCCTCGCGGTAGCGGATGTGGATGACCTCGGCCGCCGCTACGCCCAGTGCAAAGGAAAGCAGCGGTATCAGATAGTGCAGCACCCGCGCCGGATCCCCGTTAAAGGCGGCCTGACTCATCAGCACATGTTGCCGGTTTGAGCGTTGGCAAATACTTGCCGCGGCCAATGTAGGTGTAAGGCGTCCTGTAAAGCCGCCGGACGCCGAAAGAAACATCACGGTGCGGAGCTTCGCTCATTTGCCCGTGGTGATGCCATACTTCGTGTGCCATGGATACCCCTCTTATCCCTTTTATATATACAACAGGTACGCTGCCCATTATAGCGCGGCGGCTGCGCGGTGTAAACCGCAAAAAACAAAAATACACAAGCTGTACCAAAAAATAAACGGAAGGCGGGGAACTGCCCAACCGCTTGTCCACAGACGCGATAACTTTTTGTACAAAACGCAGAATCCTGAAAAGGGTATTACACGGCGCGTACATTTGCGGTATACTTGCTTCACTTTCCAACGCAGATGAGACAGCAGCCGCCAGGGCGTCGCAACGAGTTGAGCGACACCGGCGGCTGTTGTTTTGCTTTTGGAAAAACCGTATCTACTTTTTATAATGAGGAGGGTAATCAAGTATGCCGCAAACAAAGAAACAGGAAATCGTCTACACCGTCATGATGGTCTGCGTCATGGTCTACGGGATGGTCTGCTACAATATCGCACTGGATGTGGGCGGGATGCAGAACTTTATCTTTCTGGCTGCTTTCAGTGAACTGCCCATCATGGGGGTAATTGCCTTTTGCTGGATACATTTCTGGTGGGCCCCGCAGCCATGCGCATTGCTACGGGCTGGTTCACCCCCGGCAAGGATAAAGCAGGTGTTCCTGATTGGCTATCTCCTGCCTGTCCGCGTGGATGATGTGCCCGCTGATGAGCTTTTTTCGCCACGCTGTTCTTCAAAGGACAGCCACAACGCGAACTTTTGGCCATCTGCGCAGACCACCATGCTGAACTACCCGCTGCGTTCCTGTGGCAGCTGGTGGCTGCCGGCCCGCTGGTGCGCACGGTGTTTGGCGCAGGATTGCGCTGCATCAAAAAAAGTGAAACGCAGAGACACATTGTTAAATTTGTACTAATAAAACTGCACAAAAGAGACTTGCCATCTTTAGTGAAAGTGCTATAATACGGGACGAAACCCGGAAAATCCCAATTCAGAAATGAGGTGCATGGGATGAAAGATGTGAACGATCTGATGCAGGCGATCCTGGAGATGGACGCCGCCCAGCGTAAGGCCAGAGAAAGCCAAGGCCGAGCGCACGGCGCGGCTGGCCGCCCTGGATGCCCGCAAGCAGGCGATCGCTGCCGAGTGCGACGCCAAAGCCCAGACGGATGCCGAAGCTGCCGCCAAAGCAGCCGACGACGCCAACGCCGAGGCCCGCGCCGCCTTGGACAAAGAATGTGAACAGGCTGCCGCCGCCATGACGGCCGCCGCCAAACAGCATGAGGCCGAGTGGACGGCAGAACTGGTACGCCGCGCCCTGGCCCAGGAGGCTGCACAATGAACCACGCGAGCGGCAAAGCCAGCAATGCTGTGCTGGCAAAGGCCCGCGCCCTGTATGGCCGCCGCCTGCGCGCCGAGGATTACCGCCGCTTAACGGATTGCCGCACAATGACAGAGCTGGCCAACGAGTTGAAAAGCCCTGCCGCTGTACGCCAACACGCTGGCCGAGGTAAAACCCCACCTACGCCCGCCGCGCCCAGCTGGAGAACCTGCTGCGGCAAAGCCAGTACGAACGCTTCGACAGCCTGTGCCGGTATGACCGCAGCGCAGGCAGCAGCGTGTACCAGTACTTAACGCTTTGCTGCGAGGTCGACGAGCTGACCGCCGCTGCCCTGCGGTGCCTGGATGCAGGCCGCCCCGGCGACTACCTGTTCCGGCTGCCGGACTTTTGGAGCAGCGCTGCAGCATTGATCTGTACGCGCTGGCCAAAGCTACCGATCTGCAAAGCCTTTTGGCTGCGGTACAGGGTACGCCCTGGGCTAAGGTACTGGCCCCGCTGGCCAACGCTAAGCCGGACCGCGGCCTGACCGCCCAGGCGGAACCTCTGATGCAGGAGTACCGCCACCGGGCGCTGGTCGCTGGCACCTAAGCCCCGCCAAGCAGGGCGAGCAGCCCGGCCTGCGGGACCTGATCGAGCTGGAGTGCGATACCTCGGCGGTGTCTCAACGCCGCGCGGCTCATCCGCGTAGGGGCGCCTGCCACCACGGTGCGCAACGCCTGCCGCCGACTGCAGCGCCCTGACGGCCGCCGAGTGGGACTACCTGCTGGCTCGCCGGATCTGCCTGCTTTCAAAGCAGCGGTTTGCCCCAAACCAGTTACGGCCCGCTGCTAGCTCACCACGATTACACCGTGCTGAAGGAAGGCTTCTTCCGCTACCGCACCGATTGGTGCCGCAAGTGGCTGCGGTTCTCCACTGACCCGACGCTGGTCATGTTGTGCTACGTCTGGCTGGCCCGGTGTGAGGTGTGGAACCTGAACCACATCATCGAGGGCGTGCACTGAGCTGCCCGCCGAAGTTCTAACTTTTTGCCCTGCTGATCGGCTACGACGAACACGATTGACCGGAGTGTGAACTGATTGGTTGAAAAGATGAAACTGGTGCGGGTGCAGGGCACGATGCCCCAGCTGAACGATTTCCTGGATACCCTGCTGTATGGACGGCCGGTTTGACCTGGAACCTGCCACCCGTTATATGTCGGATTCGCTGGGATACGCCGCCCTCAACGAGGAAAACCCCTATCCCGCCACCCGCGACCAGATCGAGACTATGGCGAAAAGAGGCTGGCGTAGAACTGCATAAAGAGCAGCGCCACACCGACCCGCCGGACGAGGGCCAAAAGCCTATTTGAGCGACCTGCTGGAGCAGATCGATGACCTGTTGCCGAGCGCCAGGGCCTGCTGGACCAGCAGAAGCTCTGCGAGGACGGCATCGCCCAGTACAGCCACTTCCTGAACCTGAAAGTAAATGTGGATGAGATCCTGGATTGCCAGCACGTCAAGGTGCGGTTCGGCTTCCTGCCCGACCGAAGGCTACAACAAGCTGATGAGCACCACGCCGATGATCCCTATATCCTGTTTGTAGAGTGCACTCCAGACCAAGGCCGGTTACTGGGGCGTCTACATGACCCCGCGCGAGAAGGCACTGGAAACGGACGGCATCTTCTCGATGCTGTACTTTGAGCCGGTGCATGTGCCGCGGTGCGGCCGGTTCCCTCTGCCGAGATCATCCAGCATTTTAAAGAGAACCCTGGAAGTTGTCAAAAGTCGGTGGATGATGTCAACGCCCGCATCGCGGCTTTGTGGCATGACCACGAAGCCAAGGTGCAGATGCTGTACGACACGGTGCGCTACTATGCCGCTATGTACGACCTGCCGCCGCATGGCTGCCGTGAAAGGTTCCCATTTCTTCTGCGTCGGCGGGGTCCCCGGCGCCGGATGTGGAGGAGATCGCCGGCAAGGCGCGGGCCGTTAAAGACCGGCGCGTTACCGTGGATGGGCCCGGAGGCCGCCGGTAGACGACGCCCCCACCAAACTGAAAAACCCGTGGTGGAGCCGCCCTTTTTGAGTTTTTCGTCGAAATGTACGGTCTGCCCGCCTACGGCGAGACAGATGTCACCGGCTTTGTAGCGCACATTCACCGTGCTGTTTGGCATGATGTTTGGTGATGTCGGGCAGGGTATCGTGCTGGCACTGTTCAGCACCTTTATGTGGAAGGTCAAGCACAATGACCTGTTCCATCTGATGATCCCCTGCGGCATTTCGAGCACGATCTTCGGCCTGGTCTATGGTTTTCTTCGGCTATGAGGGGATGCCCTGGACCGCTCTACCACGCCATTGGCATGGCAGGCAAGCCCGTTTCGGTCATGGATTCCATCACCGGCATCCTGATGGTCGCCGTTTACATCGGCGTTGTCCTGGTGCTGGCGGCCATGGTACTGAACATGTACACCCACGCCCGCCACAAGGAGTGGGGTGAGTTCATCTTCTCCCCCAACGGTCTGGTGGGTGTCATCACCCTACCTGTGCGGTGTGGATCTGGCCAGCGCTTACATGGGTGCGTTTACCTTCCCCTGCCGCAGGTGGTGGCCGCCATCGGCATGGTAGCGGGCCTGGTCCTGTTGCTGTTCGCTGAGCTGCTGGCCCCCATGGTGGAAGGCAAGCCCTGGAAAACCTGCCGGCGGCATGGGCAACTACCTGATGCAGAGCGTGTTTGAACTGTTGGAGACGGTGCTGAGTTACCTGTCCAACACGATCTCCTTCCTGCGTGTGGGCGCGTTTGTCATCGTGCATGCCAGCATGATGATGGTCGTCTTTACGCTGGCCGGCACGCCCAACAATATGCTGGTGGTCATCCTGGGCAACATCGTGGTCATCTGCCTCGAAGCGCTGCTCTCCGCCATCCAGGGCATCCGTCTGGAGTTCTACGAGATGTTCAGCCGTTGCTACAAAGGCGGCGGTCGCCGAAGTTTACCGCGTTTAATATCAAAAGGCGTAAATATCCGCATTTGTCTGCAGGGGCGGATGCTCGCATCCGCCCGCGGGTCGATGCGAGCATCGACCCCAAGACATAGAGGAATTTCACAAAAAAAAAATCATGGAGGGTATTCTTATGAAAAGCAAATTCAACAAGCTGTTCGTTACCATTCTGCTGGTTGTGGCTGTGACCTGCTGCGGCGCTTTCGGCGTCCTGGCTGCTGACAACACCGACGAGGCCGCTGCCGCCGCTTCCACTACCGAGACCACTGAAACCAACACCGACAACGACCACAACTCCCCCTGAGCATCGGCCTGGTGGCTGCTGCTTTGGCAACGGGTCTTGCCGGTATCGGCGGCGGCATGGCCGTCGCTTCCGCTGCCCTGCCGCTATCGCAGCCAACAGCGAGAACGAAAAGACCTTCGGCAAGAGCTGATCTTCGTCGCCCTGGGTGAATCCATCGCCCTGTACGGCCTGGTCATCTCCATCATGATCCTGTCCAAGCTGGTGTAACGCCATGCGGTTCTTTCTCATCAGCGACAACTCCGACGCCATGAACGGTCTGCGCCTTGCGGGTATTGAGGGCACCGTGGCCCGCAGCGAAGCCGACCTGCGCCAGGCGCTGGAAAACGCCGCCAACCAGCCCGACATCGCTGTGCTGCTCGTCACCGAAGAAGATCGCCGAGACTTACACCGAGGTGCTGGACAGCGCCCGTGCCAAAGGTACGCCGCTGCTTATCACTGTGCCTTCCACCGGCGGCGGTGCTGCCGGTAAGGACCGCCTGACCCGCTATATCCGCGAGGCCATCGGCGTGAAGATTTGAGAGGTGTGACCATGAACGAATTAGATACCCGCGCCGAGCGCTTTCTGGAGTCCATCCGCGCCGAGGGCGAGGCTGCCTGCGCCGCCATCCGCACCGAGACCGATGCCGAGATCGACCGCCAGCTGGACGAGGCACGCCAGGCCCAGCAGGCCAAGGCCGAGCATACGCTCCACTTTGAGACAGAGCGTGCCCGCACCCGCGCCAACCGTGAGCTGAGCGCCGCCCGCATGCAGGCCCGCGCCAAGCTGGCCGCCCAGCGCCAGCAGATCGCGGCCGATGCCTTCGCCGCCGCCCGCACCCAGCTGGCCGCCTTTGCCGCCGGCAAGCGACTATGCCGCCTGGCTGGTCAAGAGTGCTGCCGCCCTGGCCGAGACCATGGGCGAGAGCGGCACCCCTTTACGCCCGCACCGCCGACCTGCCCCTGCTGCAGGGCAAGCTGCCCGCCGGTGTGGCCCTGGCTGCCGATGACACCATCACCCTGGGCGGCCTGCGCGCTGCCAACCCCGCCACCGGCCTGGCTGCCGATGATACGCTGGAAGCCCGCCTGGACGCCCAGCACGACTGGTTCCTGCAGAACGCAGGGCTGGAGATCACGATTTGAGGGGCAAAGCTATGGAAAATAAAATTTACAGCATCAACGGCCCCGTTGTTACCATCAAGGGCAAAACCGACCTGGCTATGATGGAAATGGTCTATGGGCAAAATCCCGCCTGGTAGGCGAGGTCATCCGCATGAACGATAAAGAGACCACCATCCAGGTTTATGAGGAGACCGGCGGCTTGAAAGCCGGCGAGCCTGTCGAAAAGCACCGGCGGCCCGCTGTCCGTTACGCTGGGCCCCGGCATCCTGCGCAATATCTACGATGGCATCCAGCGCCCGCTGCCCGCCATCGAGAGCCATATGGGCAGCTTTATCGAGCGCGGTGCACACGAGCCTTCTCTGGATACCGCCGCCAAGTGGGATGTGACCGTCAACGTTAAAGCAGGGGATACCCTGACCGGCGGCAGATCTACGCCACCTGCCCCGAGACCCCGGCCATCCAGCACCGCTGCATGGTCCCGCCGGAGGTTTGCGGTACCGTGACCTGGGCTGCCGAGAACGGCAGCTACACCGTCAACGACCCCATCGTCAAGCTGACCGACGCCAGGGTAGGGAACACACCCTGACCCTGTGCCAGAAGTGGCCTATCCGTACCCCGCGCCCGGCGGCCGAGCGCATGACCCCTCGCCCCGCCCGCTGATCACCGGTCAGCGTGTTATTGATACCATGTTCCCGCTGGCCAAGGGCGGCGCCGCTGCCATCCCCGGCGGCTTCGGTACCGGCAAGACCATGACCCAGCACCAGATCGCAAAGTGGTGCGATGCCGACATCATCATCTACGTCGGCTGCGGCGAACGCGGCAACGAGATGACCCAGGCGCTGCAGGAGTTCAGCGAACTGGTGGACCCCCCGCACCGGCAAGAGCCTGATGGATCGTACCGTGCTGATCGCCAACACCTCAACATGCCTGTTGCCGCCCGTGAGGCGTCCATCTACACCGGCATCACCCTGGCGGAGTATTACCGCGACATGGGCTACCACACCGCCATGATGGCTGACTCCACCTCCCGTTGGGCCGAGGCGCTGCGCGTGAGATCTCCGGCCGTCTGGAGGAGATGCCCGCCGATGAGGGCTTACCCCGCCTATCTGCCCAGCCGTCTGGCAGAGTTCTACGAGCGTGCCGGTTATGTCAAGACGCTGAACGGTGCCGAAGGTTCCGTCTCCGTCATCGGCGCCGTCAGCCCCAGGGCAGCGATTTCTCCGAGCCTGTCACCCAGAACACCAAGCGGTTTCACCCGCTGCTTCTGGGCACTGGATAAGTCCTGGCTTACGCCCGCCACTATCCGGCCATCAACTGGAACTCCTTACAGTGAATACCTGGGCGATCTGGGCGGCTGGTACTACGATAACGTCGGCCTGCGACTTTATGTCCGCCGTGAGCGCGTCGCCAACCTGCTGCTGCAGGAAAACAACCTGATGCAGATCGTCAAGTTGATCGGCTCCGGACGTGCTGCCCGACGACCAGAAGCTGGACCATCGAGATCGCCCGTGTTATCGCGTCGGCTTCCTGCAGCAGAACGCCTTTCACACGCCGTGGACACCTACGTGCCGCTGGAAAAGCAGCTGAAAATGATGGAGACCATTCTGTACCTGTACGACAAGTGCGCTGCGCTCGTCGCCAAGCAGGTGCCGGTCAGCCGTCTGCTGGCCACCGGCCTGTTTGACGAGCTGGTGCAGATGAAATATACCGTGCCCAACGACGATTTCTCGAAGTTGGACGCCATGCAGAAAGACATCGATGCCAAACTGGCCGCTGTGTCCCAGGGCTGATGAGGAGGGAATAACATGATTTTTAGAGCATATCGGACTTTCCCAAATCAACGGCAGTATGGTCGTGCTGGACGGCGTCAAGGGCGGGCAGTATGACGAAATGGTCGAGCTGCATCTGGATGACGGCTCCACCCGCGTGGGCCGTGGTTGAGGTCGAAGGCGACCGCTGCGGTCATTCAGGTGTTCGAGGGTACGCGCGGCCTGAGCCTTGTGAACAACCGCACCGTTATGACCGGCCACCCGATGATGATGGACCTCAGCCCCGAACTGCTGGGGCGTGTGCTGGACGGCCTCCGGCCGCCCCATTGACGGCTTGGGCGACATCTACCCGGTGGCCCGCCGCGATGTCAACGGCGCGCCCATCAACCCCGTAAGCCGTGTTTACCCCCGCAACTACATCCGCACGGGTATTTCCTCCATCGACAGCCTTATTACGCTGATCCGCGGCCAGAAGCTGCCCATCTTCTCCGGCAGCGGCATGAGCCACAACAAGCTTGCCGCGCAGATCGTCCGTCAGGCCAAGGTGGCCGACGACGGGGAGTTCGCCATCGTCTTTGCGGCCATGGGGGTCAAAAACGACGTTGCCGCCTACTTCCGGAGCAGCTTTGAGAGCTGCGGCGCGATGGAGCGCGTGGTCATGCTGCTGAACCTGGCCAGCGACCCCATCATCGAGCGCATCCTGACCCCCCGCTGCGCCCTGACGGCGGCGGAATATCTGGCCTTTGACCTGAACAAGAACGTGCTGGTCATCTTGACCGATATGACCAGCTATTGCGAGGCTCTGCGCGAATTCTCATCCTCCAAGGGCGAGATCCCGGGCCGTAAGGGTTTCCCCGGGCTATCTTTATTCCGACCTCGCCTCCCTGTACGAGCGGGCGGGCATGATCACCGGCAAGAAGGGCTCTGTCACTCAGGTGCCCATCCTCGACCATGCCCAACGACGACATCACCCACCCCATCCCCGACCTGACCGGCTACATCACCGAGGGCCAGATCGTGCTGGACCGTGGTATGGACGCCACCGGCCTGTATCCGCCGGTCTCCGTGCTGCCCAGCCTGTCCCGCCTGATGAAAGACAGCATCGGCGCCTATTTACACCTGCGAGGATCACGTCACCCTGTCCAACCAGCTGTTTGCCTGCTACGCTAAGGTGCAGGTGGCCGTGGTAGGCCGGTTTGCAGGCTCTACAGCGCTGGGCGCCGTGGGTTCCACCAGCATCCTTGTCAGCCTGTTCACCGGCTTCCTGATCGGCCTGAGCGGCGGCATCAACGTGCTGGTGGCCCGTTTTACGGCGCACGCCATGCCGGCGATGTGGAAAAGACGGTGCACTCGGCAGCCATCGTCAGTCTGATCGCGGGTGTGGTGCTGCTGTTTGTCGGCCTGCTGGGCTCCCCCTTCATGCTGCGGCTGCTGAACACCAAAGAGGACCTGCTTCCCGGTGCCATTCTGTATCTGCGGGTGTACTTTCTGGGTATGCCTGCTCTGGCCCTGTACAACTTTGGCAACGCCGTGTTCAGTGCCATCGGTGACACGAAAAAGGCGCTGGTCTACCTGTCCATCGCCGGTGCGCTGAACATCGGCCTCAACTTGTTTTTCGTTATCGTCTGCCAGCTCAACGTCATGGGCGTGGCGCTGGCCAGTGCCATCTCCCAGTGCGTGTCTGCCGGGCTGATTCTGCGCGCACTGACCCGGGTGCAGGACTGCTACGTGCTAGATACCCACGCTGCACCTTGACCCTGACCTGACCCGGAGCATTCTGGGGCTTGGCCTGCCTGCCGGGTTCCAGAACGCCATCTTTGCCATTGCGAACCTGTTCATTCAGGCAGGCGTCAATTCCTTCGACTCCCTCATGGTCAAGGGCAACAGCGCCGCCGCCAACGCCGACGCCATGATCTATGACTGCATGGCCGCGTTCTACATGGCCTGTGCAAGCTTTATGAGCCAGAACTACGGGTGATGGCAAGCCGGACCGCGTGAAAAGCTTCTTCATCAGTCTGGCTTACTCCTTTGGTGTCGGCCTGATCCTGGGCGGGAGCCTGTTCTTCTTCGGGCGCAGCTTCCTTTGCCCTGTTCACCACCGAGAGCGCCGTCATCGACGCAGGCATGAAGCGTGTGGGCGTGATGGGCCTTGCCTACTGCATCTCCGCCTTTAGTCTGCCACTTTGGGGGCCCCTGGCGTACCGCCCTCGCACGGCTCTTTGTAACCACCGTCATCTGTACCCATTTGTTCGGCGGTTCACTTTCCTGCGTACCGCCCTGTCATCTTTGAGGCGCTGGCCGTCTGCTGCTGGGGTTCACTCCGGGCAGATCGGCAGGAGACTGCAGCTGGAGGCCGGGACTGCCGCCTGATGACCACGTGCGGCATGGCGGGGCGTTTTCCTTTGTATTTGGTACGCCGCTGTGGCCGCTACCGTATTTACGCTGGTCGTCGACGTCGGCTCCATGCACGTACGCAGCGCTGCTGCCCTGCCTGATCGGCGCTGATCGGCGTGTGGATCAGCAGCGGTATGGGGCTGGCCCCACCGCCTTTGCGGTGGCCGACTATGCCGCCCCTACGCCGGGCAACCTGATCCGTGTATTGCTGCTGGGCCTGCTGCTGGCCGCGTTGAGCATTGCTTTCTGTGAGGTGATCCACGCCGCGCCGAAGCTGTATAAAAGTTGTTCCCCAATGCCTATCTGCGGGTGGTGGTCGGCGGTGCGCTTATCATCGCGCTGACCACCCTGCTGGGCACCACCACCGATTACAACGGCGCGCGGGTGCCAATGTTATTGCAGCCGCCATCGCCGGGCAGGCGGTGCCGTATGCTTTCCTGCTCAAGATGCTGTTCACCAGCATCACACTGGGGGCCGGGTTTAAGGGCGGCGAGATCGTACCCATCTTCTTCACCGGCGCGACCTTTGGCTGCGCGGTGGCCCTGCTGCTGGGGCTGGCCCCGGCCTGGGCGCGGCGCTGGGCATGGTGGCGCTGTTCTGTGGCTGTACCAACAGCCCGCTGGCGTCCAGTTGCCTGGCCATCGAAGTGTTCGGCGGGCAGAAACATTGAGCTGTTCGCCCTGGCCTGTGCCGTCTCCTACATGATGTCCAGCTACTTTAGCCTGTATCGCGAGCAGCACTTCCTCCACTCCAAACTGCGTGTGGTGGGCGTGCAGCGCGTCCACGGCAAATGGTCGGAGACCGATTCCGACGCGGAAAACTGATTTTCTGTCATTGTACAGCCAGGGAAAGTGTGATATAATAAATCTTTAAAAGGGTAGGACAGGAGAATAGGCTATAAAAGGGTGAATGGATATGAAGTTTGAAAACATTGCTGGCTGAGATCGATCTGGATGCACTGCGCCACAATTTCGCATACATCAGGCAGGCGGTCGGCGGGCCGGTCTGCGCCGTTGTCAAGGCCGATGCCTACGGCCACGGTGACGTAGCCACCGCCAAGACGATACAGCAGGCAGGCGTTGCCGGTTTTGCGGTAAGCAGCTTGGGCGAGGGGCATCATCTGCGCCACCATGGCATTACGATACCCATCCTGATCCTGGGTTTGCCGACCTTGCCCACGCTGCAACGCTGGCGGAGGATGATATTGCCACCGCCTGCTTCTCTTACGGAGTACGCCCAGGCGCTTTCGGCCGCCGCTGTGCAGGCCGGGTGCGGGTAAAGGTTCATATTAAAATCGACACCGGTATGGGCCGCATCGGCTTTGCGGTACGCTCGGGTTTCGAGGAGACCATCCGTGAGGTCGAGGCGCTGTATGCTTTGCCGGGCCTTGCGATCTGCGGCATCTTCCAGCATTTTGCCGTGGCAGACAGCGATGCACCGGATGACCTGGCCTATACGGAGGAGCAGTATGACCTGTTTACCGGCGTGGTGGACCGCCTGCAGGCGGATGGCTATGCCACCGGCACGGTGCACTGCGCCAATTCGGCCGCGCAGCTGCGCCACTCCGGAATGGCGGCGGATATGACCCGCGCAGGCATTATCCTGTATGGGCTGGACCCCAGCGAGGATGCCCACTTCCCGGAGCTGCAGCCTGCCCTTTCTCTGCATTGTATCGTCACTTTTGTGAAAAGAGCTGCAGCCCGGCCAATGTGTGAGCTACGGCGGACCTTCACGGCGGACCACCCCATGCGGGTGGCAACGGTTTGTGTCGGGCTATGCTGACGGCTATCCCCGCGGCCCCTGTCCGTGGGCGGGCCAGGGCACGTTATGAGCATCCACGGCTGTCCTGCCCCCGTGGTGGGCCGTGTCTGCATGGATCAAACGCTGGTGACGTTACCAACATCGAGGTAAAAATGGGGGATGAAGTGGTGGTATTTGGCCCCGGTGCGGGGATACCGCCGACACCATCGCGAAAAAAAGACCAACACCATCAACTATGAGATCGTATGCGGCCTGGCACGCCGCGTGCCCGCGTATGATAAAGAAAAGCACCGTCTGTAGATCTGGAACGATTTGGAGGAAACCTGATGGCCCGCAAAAATATCCTGAAATTTCTGCATTGTTGCCCACATTGACCACGGCAAATCAACCTTGTCTGACCGCATGCTGGAGTTGACCGACAGCGTCGACAAGCGCACCATGACAGACCAGGTGCTGGACAACATGGAGTTGGAAAAGGAGCGCGGCATCACCATCAAGGCCCGCGCCGTGACCATGCGCTATAAGGCCGACGACGGCGAGGCCTACGAGTTCAACCTGATCGACACTCCGGGCCATGTGGACTTCCAGTACGAGGTCAGCCGCAGCCTGGCCGCCTGCGAAGGCGCTGGTGCTGGTGGTGGACTGCCAGCCAGGGCGTGGAGGCACAGACGCTGGCCAACTGCTACCTGGCGCTGGACCACGACCTGGAAGTGGTGCCCATCCTGAACAAGATCGACCTGCCCAGCGCCGACCCCTGACGCCGTGGCAAAGAGGTTGAGGACGTCATCGGTCTGCCCTGCATGGAAGCACCCCGCGTTTCAGGCAAGCTGGGCATCGGCGTTGCGACGTGCTGGAATGTGTAGTCCGCGATATTCCCCCGGGCCCCACCGGCGACCCCGACAAGCCACTGAAAGCACTGATCTTCGATTCCATCTATGACAGCTACAAGGGCGTTATCGTCTATGTGCGCGTCTTTGATGGCACCGTCAAGCCCGGCGATACCATCCGTCTGATGAGCACCGGCGCGAGTTCCAGCTGGTGGAAGTCGGCCGCATGGGTGCCACTCAGCTGAGCCCCTGTGAGAAGCTGGAGGCTGGCGAGGTCGGCTACCTGACCGCCAGCATCAAGACCGTGCGTGATACCCGTGTAAGGCGATACCGTTACGCTGGCCAATAACCCCACGCCGGAGCCGATGCCCGGTTTCCGCACCGTCACCCCTGATGGTGTTCTGCGGCATCTACCCGGCAGACGGCGCCGACTACCCAGACCTGAAAGACGCACTGGAAAAACTGCAGCTCAACGATGCATCGCTGAGTTTTTGAGCCGGAAACCAGTGCCGCCCTGGGCTTTGGCTTCCGCTGCGGTTTCCTGGGCCTGCTGCACATGGAGATCATCACCGAGCAGTTGGAGCGTGAGTTTGACCTCGATCTTATCACCACGACGCCGGGGCGTCCAGTACCGCCTGACCCTGACCGACGGCACGGTAGAGGTCATCGATAACCCCTCGGCCTACCCCGACCCGACCCGCATCGTCAAGTCCGAGGAGCCGTTCGTCAATGCCCATCTACACCCCCAACGATTACGTCGGCCCGCTGATGGACCTCTGCCAGGCCAAGCGCGGCGTGCTCATTGACATGAAGTATATGGATGAAACGCGCGTGGACCTGCATTACCAGATACCTTTGGGCGAGATCGTCTACGACTTCTTTGACGCCATCAAGTCCCGCAGCCGCGGCTACGCCAGCTACGACTACGAGTGGGAGGACTGGCACGAGAGTAAGCTGGTTCGTCTGGACTTTTTGCTCAACGGCGAGGTGGTGGACGCGCTGTCCATGATCGTTTTCCGCTGACAACGCCTACGCTAAGGGCCGCCGCATCTGCGAGAAGCTGCGGAGAACATCCCCGCAACCTGTTCGAGATCCCCATTCAGGCTGCTATCGGCGGCAAGGTGATCGCCCGCGAGACGGTGAAGGCCATGCGGAAGGACGTGCTGGCCAAGTGCTACGGCGGCGACATTACCGGAAAAAGAAGCTGCTGGAGAAGCAGAAGGAAGGAGATGCGCCAGCTGGGCAGCGTGACCCTGCCCAGCGAGGCCTTCACCGCCGTGCTGAAGCTGGATTCGGATTCCTGATTTTCATAAACGCGGCAAAGGGGCTGCCCCGCCGGGCCGATACGCGAGCGAGGTGGTATTCAAGCTAAAAGCGCAGATAATACTTTTCCAGCAGCGCCGCGCCTTCGGCGGATCCGCCAGGTGGCGAACAAAATCGCGTTGGGGCAGCGGGTCGCAGATCGCCGGGGCTTTTGGCGAAGTACGATGGTCCGCAACCCGACATTATCGAGCATTTTGGCAACGCAGATGCCGCCGCATGTTGCCGAAGCGTTGCTGCGGTCATGGCGGGAATTGTCGTAGTGCCGTGTTGCCCGCGTCATCTGGCGGGCGGTTTGCCGGGGCAGCCCTATGCGTTATATTTTGTTCTCTTCCAGCAGCGCCGTGCACCGGGTAGCATCCCGCCAGGTGGCATCAAATCGCCGGTGCTCGTCGGGTCGGAAACATCGCCGGGGCGGGCGTTCTGGTCCATCAACAGGCTTTCGCCTTTCCCGCTGGGTCGCTGCCCACAAACTCGCTGCATGCTGCGCAGGTTGCTGCGGTCCATGGCGATAAGATGATCGTAGTACTCGTAGTCCCGCCGCGTCATCTGGCGGGCGGTTTTTCCGCGCAGATTTTATGCCAAGCTCGGCAGCTTGCGCCGTGCAGGCGGGTAGACAGGTTGCTGGATCCCGGTGCTCGTCGCCGCAGACGCGATTCAAATCGTTCTGCCGGCCCGGCTTTTCGCGTTGCCAATGTCCTCATCACAAACTCGGCCATTGGGCTGCGGCAGATGTTGCCGTGGCAGATAAAAAGCACTTTGATTTTTCTGTTCCATCGCTTAAAGTCCTCATGGTTTCGTGATTTTATCAAGCGGCACGCAGGCGTCTTAACGCTTCTTGTACAGCACCAGTTCCGGGGCTTCGCCCTCGGGACCGTAGGTGGAGATCAGGATAAAATCCATCCCGGCCAGCACGCCAAAGCAGCGCTCACCGCCGAACTCCGATTCCAGCTGGGTGCCCAGATAGGTCGTCTGGTCGTTCAAAAATTTACCGCCGCACCGCTGGGCAGCGGATAGGCCAGGTTCACATACCGCCCCACCAGCGCGTTCAGCTTTTTCCACTTTGGGCAGGCCCTCCACGTGCAGGTCGTTGATCTCCTGCATCAGCTGGCGCTTGAACGCCTCAAACTGACCGTTGTCCGCTCAGCACGTCGTAGCGTTTCCAGTAGTCCAGCGTGGGCAGCAGGTCCCGCATGTAGGCGCGCCTGTTCCTCGGTGAAGTGTTCGTTGGTCATGTGCCGGACATGCGTCCGATCAAATCGTCCATGCTGCTTGCAGGTGTAGGCCCGTCGGCGTAGCACCATTGCAGTAGTCCTCGTTGGGGGAGCCATCGCGGTTCGGCTGATGATGGCATCCTCCAGCGGCATGCCGTGCAGCACTGGCACCAGGCTGCCGCGGTGTGCCCAGCGTGTTGATCGATACACGAACTCTTTGGATAGGAGCTTCCAGCGTTTCGGTGTTGGGCACGGTCTCCGTTTTCCCAGCGGGATACCGCCGGGTCACCATAGGATGCGCTCGGCCAGTTCGTCCTGGGACAAGCCTTTTGGGTGCGCAGCTGTAAAATCACATCTTTTTGTTTCCATCAGGGTCACCTCCGTTGCTTTTTATTATAGCGGAAAGGCGGGCAAGGAAAAAGCAACCCGCCTGTTTCCCGCTTTCAGCTGTTTTTCCCCTTCCAGTATGCTATAATTGCCCCTGCACGTCAAGAGGTGCGAACAGTTTATAAAGGAGTTTACGGATCACGAAAATATGGAACAGATCCGGTGCGCTACTGGAACCGCAAGCCTCTGAGGGCTGCTGTTGGCGGCAGTGACTTTGGCGGTGTCAAATGTAGCGGATGCGCTGCAACCCGTATAATGATTTAGTACACAGGGAAAAAATGGGCAAGTGTGTACTAAAGTTGGCCGTAGACTTCTACGGGCTGGTCAGTGACAGGACTCGAACCTGCAGCCTCGTGCCTGCTGAACAACGCCTCTGCAGGAGAATATGCCGCATTTGCGCTGATTATGGCAAACGCCACCTATTTTGAGGTGGCGGTCATCACCCTGATCGCCAATGCGCGGTATCTGTTGATGAGCTGTGCACTGGCACAGCGCTTTGCGCCGGAAACGCCCTTCTGGCATCGGCTGCTCATCGGCTACGATGTCACGGACGAGCTGTTTCGGCATTACCATCGCCCGCCCGGGCAGCCTGAACCCGTACTATACCTATGGCGCCATCCTGCTGGCGGCACCGGCTTGGGCTTCCGGTACGGCGCTGGGCATTATAGCGGGCAACCTGCTGCCGCTGCGGGTGGTCAGCGCGCTGAGTGTGGCGCTGTACGGAATGTTTTTGGCAATCATCATCCCACCGGCGCGCGAAGAACCACATCATTGCCTGGCTGGTGGCGCATGAGTTTTCGCCGCTGAGCCTTGCCTGTGCAATTATCTGCCGGGGATTTCAGCCATGTCTGACGGCACCCGCACCATTCTTTTAACGGTGGCATTTCGGTGCTGCGGCGGTGCTGTTCTCGTTTTTGTATTACGTGCCCTACGTGACGCTGGCGGTCATGACCTTCCCGGCCATCATCCACGCCACCCAGACGCCGATCTCCGGCGGCGTGGCCCTGGCGGCGGGCATTGTGGCAGCTGGCTAGGGCTGTTGGTTTCGGGGGTTTTTGGTGTTTGTGATTGAGTTGTTTGTTTGAAGTCTTGATTTTGTTTAGGGTCTGCCTTGCGGGCGTCACCACCATGCGGTGACGCCCTTTTATAACTGGCAGGATGCCGTAATAAAAAGGCCTGCCGCAGGGGTGGGCAGGGCCGGGGTGGCAGTACATGATCCAAAACAAACTTCAAACAACCTCCGCCAGTCCTTTCGGCCGACGATTGAATCTTTCGCCCAGTTCCTGGCAAAAGCTTCCTCGCACCGGGGCTGGCGGAGGATAGTCTTTTTCGGCCTGTTTGCAGTCCAGCACGCCCTGGCCGCTGCCTTCCTGGCCAGCATCGTGGCCAGATTGCGTGTGGATTTGTCCAGCATCGTCCGGGTGCGGATTCCCATGCTGACGCTCATGCGGGCGGTGGCGGCGTTTCTGGCCCTGGGCCTCGGCCCCGATGGCATCCCAGCGCGGTGTGGGCCGCCTGGTTGATGCGCCGATACTCCCGCTTTTGGCGCAGCATCTCGTCCTTCAGCTTCTGGTCATGGGTCAGGCCCATCAGCTCATCCAGCGTATTCTGCCCATCTCGGTGTTCTGCACGATTTCCTGCAGCATTTTTCATTATCGCTCTGCATAATAAAATCCCCTTGTGTACATTTGGCGGTCAATGCCAGTATGTACACAAGGGGGGATGTTTTATGCAAAGATCACAGGCGCTGCTGGGCCAGAGGAACATCATGTCCCAGGCGGGGTCTCGCCCCATTCGGCGGAGGCGATGTTGCACGGTAAAAGCTGCCGCGGCGGGAGAGGAGATGTTGAACTCCCGGCGGGGAGGTTTCATCGCGTCGCGCAGTTTGCGGGCCATCCTGGGCGGCGGGCGTGCCGACCGTGACGATGGCGAAAGGCCGTCATTCAGGCGGGCCAGCACAGCGGCTTTGTCGTCGGTCGGGACCGGGACAGACAGCTGGATGCCGGCGGCCATATTCAGGCAGCAGTCCGCATTGGCGGCACTCGTTCTGGCGCAGGCTCCAATACTCGTTCACGCGGGCCATCACCACGCCCACGGGCTTGCCGGCCTGGGGGCTCGGCGTAGCGGCGGAACTCGGTGTCCAGATAGCGGGCATTGTAACACGCCGGTCAGGTAATCGCGGCGCAGCTCCTCCTGCATCTGGCCAGCACGCGGTTGGAATTCTCGGCCCCGTTTGGCATTGCAGATTGTGGGGCATGCAGCAGTGGAAAGCCAACACGCAGGGGCGGGCGCGTCCGCCTGGATGCCCTGGTACAGCACCAGCTCCGACCGCCGTCATCGGCCTTTTGAGCCAGCACGCCGCGGCCGGTCTCATCCAGCGCGGTCAGTTCCTCGGCTTTATCGGTGGGCTGCAGGGTGGCGGGGTCCAGCACGGTGCCCCGGTAGGGGTCCAGTACACTGACCTTGCCGTAGACCTGCTCCAGCGCGGTGATCGCGCGTGGACAGTTCAGCGAGGGTATACTCAAATTTCATGTCAGTTCCTCATTTTTAAAACAAAAAGGGTTAGGAAAATAACTTTCAAGTACCAAACTATTGTATCACAAAAATACGATTTGGATAGTTCTGCTTTGCACAAAGAATTTGCGCACCACAGCGCAAAACATTGTTTAGGTTCCAAAAAAGCTAGAAACGCGTTATAAATACCCCGCAATCAACAAATTGGATACGCGGGACCATGCGAACTGTTATACCGATTATTTTGGCCGGTGCGCGGAAGTACCGCACGGTCGCGGATCTCCGGCCAGGGCGGGGGTAGGCTTCTTTCATCCACGCGCCACTGCCAGTTGCCCTGGCCACGCCGGGGTGTTCATGCGGGAGGCAGACGGCTCCTCCAGCCAGTCGGCCAGCGGGATGATGGCCAGGGCGGCGGTGCTGGCCATCACGCCGCGCAGCATGCCCGCACAGTTCGCCTTCGGCCTTGGTCGGGGCAAAGTATTCACGGCCTGCTGGCGGTATTCGGGGTCAGCTCCTCGGCAAACCAGCCGGCCAGCGTGTTGTTGTCATGGGTGCCGGGGTAGGCCACACAGTTGCGGGGTAGTTGTGGGGCAGGTCCACGCTGTCCTCGCCGGTAAAGGCGAACTGCAGCACCTTCATGCCGGGGAAGCCGCTCTCCGCAAGCAGCTCACGGACCGAGTCAAACATCTCGCCCAGATCCTCGGCCACGATGGGCAGCTCGCCCAGAGCGTTGTGCAGGGTGCGGAACAGGTCCATGCCGGGGCCGTTCTCCCAGCGCCGTTGCGGGCGGTGGTTTCCCCAGCCGGGATGGCCCAGTAGGTGTCGAAGCCGCGGAAGTGGTCGATGCGCAGGATGTCGTAGATGAACAGGGCGTGGCGGATGCGGCGGATCCACCATGCGTAGCCGGTGCGGCGGTGGTAGTCCCAATCGTAGAGGGGTTGCCCCACAGCTGGCCGTCGGCGGCAAAGTAGTCCGGCGGGCAGCCTGCCACGCGGCGGGGTTTGCTGTCGGCGTCGGTCTCAAAACAGTTCGCGGCCCGCCCAGGCATCGGCGGAGTCGGCGGCAACGTAGATGGGGAATATCACCCATGATGGATACGCCTTTGCTCTTGGCATAGGCGTGCAGGGCGCGCCACTGGCGGTCGAACTCGTACTGGACAAACGCCCAGAAGCCGACCTCCTCGGCGTGTTCGGCTTTAAAAGCAGCCAGGGCGGCCGGGTCGCGCAGGCGCAGGGCCTCAGGGCCACTGCTGCCAATCCACCATGCCGTTGTCCCGCTTGATGGCCATGTACAGGCAGTAGTCGGGCAGCCACTCGCTGCTCAAAACTGGAAGCGGTACCAGTCATCGGGGTAGGGGGTGTCGTAGCCGGGCACGGGGCGCTTTTAAAAAGTTGGCGTAGGCCTTGCGCAGCACGTCGAAGCGCTTCTCGTACAGGGTGCCGTAAGTCGATGTGGGCCGCGTCGCCGCCCCAGTGGATCTTGGCAAAAATCCCCGGCGGGTCAGCAGGCCGTCCTTGACCAGCTGATCCAGATCAATAAAGTAGGGTTGCCCAAAGGCGGAGCAGCTCTGGTAGGGACTGTCGGCATAACCGGTGGGGCCGACCGGCAGGATCTGCCAGATCGTCTGCCGGCGGCAGCCAGAAAATCCACAAACTTACGGGCGGGTCGCCCATGCTGCCGATGCCATAACCGCCCGGCAGGCTGGAAAGCGGCATAAGAATACCGCTGCAACGTGCAAAACCCATTTGTCTATCCTTCTTCTCTTTCGCTAGTATTTTTAATGTACTCTTTTATTCTGCACCCAGGGCTGCGCCAAAGCGGCCTGGGTAAAGGCAGTGCGCTCGGCCTTGCCGCGTGTGCCGCCCTGCAGGGGCACCTCCTCGTTGGCCGTAAGGGCCTGGGCCGCTGCCGCCGTGGGCAGGGTCGCTGCCCTGCCCGGCAGGGGATGGCGGTGTTGACCAGCTCCACCGGGCATCGCGCCCAGCACGTGGTGGTGTCGGACGCGGTGTTCCACGGGGTGATGACGCCCAGCGTCTTGGTCAGGGCTTTTCGCCATCGCCGCTGGAGTACAGCCAGGCACGGCGCTCTCGGCGGATTTCAGTGCGGCGGCGGTGTCGCCGGTCCTGAATGGCGAAGCAGCCCGCATTGGCCAGGATGGGGTAGTCCAGCAGGCCGGTGGTTGTACTCTCCTCGGTGGTCAGATCGTTGTCTTCAGGTTGGTTTGAAGGGGATCAAAGCCAAATCCTTGCAGGTGTCGGCCGTAGGCGGCCAGCAGGTCGGTCAGCCTGGCCCGGCGGAACAACCCCGCCCTCGGCGCTGTCGGCCATGTGGTCCCACTCCAGCGTGACGGCGCTGTAGACGCCGTTGAGCGGGCCTGTCAGCGCGTCTGCCGTACTGGCCGTCCGCCGCCAGCACGCCACAGTGTAGCCGCTGGTGCGGTCCAGCGGCGGGGCAAATACGCCGGTGGCGGTCAGGCCTTCGGGCCGGGCCTCCGGCAGGGTGCGGTCGGCGCCGTTTAAGGTGACTGTGGCGGCTTTCGGCTCGGCCAGCCAGTCCTGCAGGGTCTCCACAAAGTCGCTCCACTCCGTCCCAGCTGGCATTCTGCAGGGCTTCGGCAGCGCCATCACCCAGCAGGCTGTTCAGCAGACTGCCGCTGACCCAGTAACCGTACAGGCTGCGGCCTGCGGGCAGGGAGGCGGCACTCCCGGTGATATTGGCGCGGGCGGCGGCTGCGGCCAGCAGGGGATCGCTGGTCATCCAGGGTGGTGCCGTCCGGCTGGTGGTCCAGCGCCAGCAGGCTGGCGGTGCTGGCATCGTCCGTCCAGTTCGGGCCACGCCCCTGGGCATCGGCATAAGCCTGCAGGGCGGGGGCCAGCCCGTCAGCGGCATAGGCGGTAAGCACCTGAGGAGCAGGCTGGGGCCGTCTCCACCGTGGCAACGCTTTCCACCGGGGCCGCCGCGCAGGCGGTAAGCAGCAGCGCCGATAACGCCAGCGCCGCCGGGATGATTTGTTTTTGCATAGGTTTGAAGTTCTCCTGGTAGGAAATGATGGGCACAACAGGGAAGTGATTCCTTGTAGAGAGGGCGAGCCCTCCTAAATTTCAGCCCATATATTTCTTATTATATAGGAAATGAAAGGTTTTTCCACACCTGTTTTGTGTTATAATAAGAAAAATCTGATTTTTTTTTGAAAGGAGTCTCCTTTCTGTGACGCAAAAGTTATACGAAACAGACGCTTATGTGCAGGAATTTGCTGCAGCTGTGCTCTCCTGCACCCCGGCCAAGGGCGGCTATGCGGTCGTGCTGGACAGGACTGCCTTTTTCCCTGAGGGCGGCGGCCAGCCCTGTGACCTGGGCACGCTGGGCACTGCGAAGGTGACCGACGTGCATACCGACGGCGCCACCATCACCCATACCACGGACGCCCCGCTGCTGGAGCCAGGCACCGCTGTGACCGGCCGCATCGATTGGCCCCGCCGCCTGGATGCCATGCAGCAGCACACCGGCGAGCATATCCTCAGCGGCACCCTCCACCGCCTGTTCGGGGCCGAGAATGTGGGCTTCCACATCGGCACCCCTACGTGCGGATGGACACCAGCATCCCGCTTTCCGCCGCCCAGCTGGCCGGGCCGAAGCCGAAGCCAACGCCGCCGTGCGGGCCGACACGCCCGTACACTGCTACATCCCCGACCCGCCACGCTGGCCGCCACCGACTACCGCAGCAAAAAGGCGCTGGACGGCCCTGTGCGGCTGGTTGAGGCCGGCGGCGACTGCTGCGCCTGCTGCGGCACCCATCTGGCCCGCACCGGCGAGGTCGGGCTGATCAAAAATCATCTCTTACGCCCACTACAAGACCGGCATGCGGCTGGCTGTGGCCTGCGGGCAGCGCGCCTATGACGCGGTGGCCGCCATCTGGGCCGACGCCGGGCCGCCGGGCGGCGTGCTCTCTGCCCCGGTCGGCACGCTGACCCCGGCGGTAGAGAACCGCTGCAGAACGGCGAAGCGCGTCCTAAAGCCAGCGTATGGCCGCGCTGCAAAACGCCCCTGGCGGATGCCTACGCCGCAGGCCGCAGCGTACCCGGCGGCCCGGCGGTGCTGGGTGGACCGAGGGAGCCGACGGCGACGGCCTGCGCCGCGTGGCGATGGCATCGCCGCCAAGACCGGCGCCCCCCTGCTGCACGCTGGGCCCGGGTCAGGGCCCTACGCCCTGGCGCCGCCCCCGGCGGTGATGGTGCCGAGATCCTGCAAGGCGCTGAATACGGCATTTGGGCCGCGGCGGCCAAGCGCCCCTGTCAGGGCAGGGCAGGCAGTTTTTGAACAAGTCAAAGCATTTTTTGTTGAAAAGCCTTTTCCTTGGGGCGGCGGCGAAAGCCTATTACTCGTTAAGGGTTCCTGGCCCAGGCCGGCTGCCCCTCATCAGCTCACCTTCGGTGACAGCTTCCCCGGAGGGGGAAGCCTTTCTACTCTACTATATATACAGGAGACACCTACCATGCGTATGCGTTTTAAACCCTATGCCCGCCCCGAGACTGCTGGCCTGCGACTTATGTGCACGAGCCGCTGACCCACGGCGGCCACTGGCACGAGACCTACGCCCGCCCCGACCAGCCCTGGCACCTGAGCTGGGCTGCGGCAAAGGGCGGCTTTCTCGCCCAGATCGCCCCGGCCCACCCGGACATCAACTACCTGGGCATCGACATCACCGACAAGGTGCTGATCCTGGCCAAGCGCAAGGTCGAGGCCGCCTATGCCGAGCGCGGCATGCCCGCCGATAACGTCAAAGATCGCCAGTCTGGACATTGAGCGCCTGGGCAATGCCTTCACGCCGGAGGACCGTGTTTCCGCATCTACATCAATTTCTGCAACCCGTGGAGCAAGAATGCCGGCAGCAACAAGCACCGCCTGACCCATCCCCGCCAATTGCTGCAGTACCGCCAGCTGATGGATGAGGGTGCGGAGATCTGGTTCAAGACCGACGACGATGACCTGTTCCGGGACAGTCTTGCATTACTTCCCGGCGGCAGGCTTTGAGATCACCTGGCAGACCTTTGACCTGCACGCCAACGATGCGCCGGATTGGAACCTGCGCACCGAGCACGAGGGCATGTTCAGCGACAGGGGGCATCCCCATCAAGGCGCTGATTGCCCGCCAAAGGGCCCCGCACAGCAGCGTGACCTGGGTCGAGCCCAAGACCCTGGCCAAAGAGCTGGAAGCCGAGGAAGAGGAGGAAGCCGCCGAAGCACCCGCCCCGCAGGAGGACGCCGAATGACCCAGACAGAAATTTTCATTTTTGTCGTCAAACGCTGTATTGGTTCTTCCTGTACGGCTTCATCGGCTGGGGCGTCGAGGTCGTCTATGCCGCCATCAAGGAGCGGCGGCTCGTCAACCGCGGCTTTCTCTGCGGGCCGATCTGCCCGATCTACGGCTTCGGCATGGTGGTGCTGAACTGACAGTGGCCGCGCTGGCCCCCCTCCGGCGAGGGAAAGCGTCAGCACCGTGGCGGTGTTCTTTTGTGGGCATGGTGCTCACCACCGCCATTGAGCTGGTCGGCGGCTGGGCGCTGTTCAAAATCTACCACATCCGCTGGTGGGATTACTCCCAACATGAAGTTCAACATCGGCGGCTACATCTGCCCGCAGTTTCTCGCTGCTGTGGGGGGCCTGGGCAGTGTCATCATGGTCAAGGTGGTGCACCCGGCGCTGGCCAAGGCCAGCAGCCCGCTGCCCATGAAGGTGCTGGTGCCTGCCGACGCCGTGCTGGTTTTTGTTTGTGGTCGACCTCATCGTCTCCCGCAGCCGCCGCCACCGGCCTGAACAAAAGCTGAAGGAGATCGACGAGGTGCGCGCCTGCCTGCGTGACCAGCGACAAGCTGACCACCGTGCTGGGCGTCGGCGCCATGACCGCCGATACCATTTGGACGAGCAGAAGCTGCAGCTGGCCCTGGCCAAGCTGGAGGGCCGCGAGAACGCCGCCGAGTTGAGGCTGGAAATGCTGCTGCGCGCCAACGAAATGCGCGCCAAGCTGCGTGACATCAGCGTGGATAAGATGGGCACCCGCCGCTTGCTGCGGGCCTTCCCGGATATGAAGAGCCTTGCTACGCCGAGACGCTGGCCTCCACCCGCGCCGGCGTCCGCCGCCTGAACAGGCTGGCCGCTGCCGCCAGGACCGCTGCCAAAGAGATGGCCCAGACCGCTAAGGAGACCGCGCAGACCGCCGTGGGTACAGCTGCCGCCGCCGCCCAGACGGCAAAAGAAACGGCTGCCAATGCCGCGCAGTCTGCGGCCCAGACCGCCAAAAGGCTGCCGCCTCGGCGATCCAAACGGCCCGGGAGACCGGCGTCAGCACGCCCCAAAGCACCAGGCCCGCCAAAGACGAACCGGGCCAATAAAGCCAATAAGCATGCGCTTTCGCCACGCCCGGCGGGGCGCATCTTTTGCAACGGTGGTTTCTGGCAAAAACAGCCACTCCTTTATCAAAACTGCGGAACTACGGAAGTACTTATATAAATTACATAGATATGTTAATTATAAGTGCTTCCATAACTCCGAAGTAGTTGGAAACACCAGGGTACTTCCGGAGTTCCACCGCAGTATATATACCGGGCGGAAATACCCGAAGTAGTTCTTTGCCTGCCGCAAAATCCATGCGCTGTGGCACCTATCGGCAGCAAAAAGCAGCAGGGCTTTCCCGACCCCTGCTGCTGACCTTATATACTTTATAAATAAGCTGGCATCCCACTCGCTGGGACACCTCCTAGATGGCCCCTCTGGGAGGGGCTCCCGCGAAGCAGGAGGGGGAGAGAGCCTGAGATTTGGTAGCAGTTAATTTGCTTGTCTCTCCTCAGTCTGCGCTTCGCGCAGCCTCCCTCGCAGAGGGAGCCTTTTACCTATAATCAGTTCAACTTCTTTCCAAAGAATTCCAGCTCCGGCTTGATGACCCTTCATCAGGGCGTTGAACTGGTCGGGCGTCAGGCTCTGGGCGCCGTCGCTCTTGGCCTTGGCCGGGTTGTTGTGGGTCTCGATCATCAGGCCGTCCGCACCGACTGCCACGGCGGCCTGTGCCAGTGCGGGCACCATAAAGGCGATGCCGGCAGCGTGGCTCGGGTCGATCACGACCGGCAGATGGGTCATCTTTTTCAGCATAGGCACGGCGGAAATGTCCAGTGTGTTGCGGGTGCTCGGTTCAAAGGTACGGATGCCCCGCTCACACAGAATGACGTTCTCGTTGCCCTCGCTCATGATGTCCTCAGCGCTCATGACCAGCTCCTCCAAGGTGGAGGAAAGGCCGCGCTTGAGCAGCACAGGGGTCTTCAGGCGGCCCACGGCTTTCAGCAGCTCAAAGTTCTGCATATTGCGTGCGCCGATCTGGATCATGTCCACGTGGGCATCCTCAAACAGGTGGATGTGCTCGTTGTTCATCAGCTCGGTCACGATGGGCTGGCCGGTGACTGCGCGGGCCTCCTGCAGCAGCTCCAAGCCTTCGGCGCGCAGGCCCTGAAAGCTGTAGGGGCTGGTGCGCGGCTTGAATGCGCCGCCGCGCAGGATGCTGGCACCTGCGGCCTGTACGCGCTGGGCCACATAGGTGATCTGCTCCCTTGCTTTCCACGCTGCAGGGACCGGACATCACGGCAAAGTACCCGCCGCCGATCTTGTGCCCGCCCACGTCCACGATGGTGTCGTCCGGGTGGAACTTGCGGTTGGCTTTCTTGTACGGCTCGGTCACGCGGCGGCATGTCTCCACCACCGGGTTGGCCAGCACCCAGCTTTCGGCCAGGGACTTGGTGTCGCCGATCAGGCCCAGGATGTGGGTATCGCTGCCCACGGAATCGTTGATCTGGTAGCCCATATCCTCCAGCTCGTGGCAGAAGGAGTCGACCTGTCGGCCGGGGCGTGCTGTTTTAATACGATGATCATAATGTGTCTCCCATTTCTCTATTTCTTAAGGCAACACCGCACAATTCCTGCCCTCGGCAATCGCTCCGGCAGCGTTGTTTTTTTTGTCCAAAATGCCGATAATACACAAAGTTTATCTGCGCTAAAGTCAAGCCCCTGCCGCATTTCGCTCGCCGCATCGGCATTGTTTAGCGGTATTGCCTTTAAATTCTTTTGGAACGGCTTGGCAACCGTCGCCAGCGTTCGTGTTTTTTATCGAATGATGATAGTCTAACACTTTAAATCGCTAAAGTCAACCCCACTTGCCAAAAATTTTGCAGGGGACGTATAATGGGCATATCTTATATAAAGGGAAAAGCACAAACCTTTGTAGGGGCCCGTTTGACAGCCAAAACGAAGGCCGCCAGCCAGCAAAGCTGGCCCGCTCGTGTGGTTCAATGCCCCGCAGGGGCATTGCTGCGCGCCCCGCAATGCTTGCATCGGTCCGCACCTTATACTATATAATAAATGAGGTAATCTCAAATGGCAAAAGAAGCAAAAACCAACGCAATGCGGATGCTTGAGCGGGCAAAGGTTGCCTACACTGCGCATGAATACCCCCATGAGGAGGGGCAGGCTGTGGACGGCGCCAACGTCGCCCGCCTGACCGGCCAGGACCCGGCCCGCGTTTTTAAAACGCTGGTCACCCAGGGGGCAGACCATAACTATTATGTGTTTGTCGTGCCGGTGCTGGCCGAGCTGGACCTGAAAAAGGCCGCCAAGGCCGCCGGTGTCAAAGAGCGTGGCGATGATCCATGTGGCGGACATCAACAAGGTCACCGGTTATATCCGCGGCGGTTGCAGCCCTGTGGGCATGAAAAAGCAGTTCGTCACCGTCTACGATGAAAGCTGTCTGGCCCAGCCCACCATCATGGTCTCCGGCGGGCGCATCGGCACCCAGGTCGAGTGCGCCCCTGCCGATCTTATCAAGGTCACCCGCGGCAAAACGGCGGCCATCACCCAGGAGCACCAGGCATGATGCGGCTGGATAAGTACCTGGCCGAGCGCACCGGCATGACCCGCAGCGAAAGCCGCAAGGCCATCACCAAGGGGCGCGTGATGGTCGCGGGCAAGATCTGCCGCAAGGCGGACACCCAGCTTGACGAGACCGCCGCGCAGATCGCGCTGGACGGCGCGCCGTTGGCCGGCGAATATAAAAAGTATGTGTATATCATGCTGAACAAGCCTGAGGGGGTCGTGAGCGCAAGCCGGGACAAGCGGGATACCACGGTGGTAGACCTTGTGGCCGGCGGACTTTCCCCGGCGGGAGCTTTTCCCGGCCGGGCGGCTGGATAAGACCAGCACCGGCTTTGTGCTGCTGACCGATGACGGCGCGCTGGCCCATGACATCTGGCCCCGGCCCACCATGTGGACAAGCAGTATTTGGTTAGGCTGGACACTCCGCTGACCGAGGAGATGCGCCGCGGTTTGCGGCAGGCGTCACCCTGGCCGACGGCGAACACCTGGCCCCCGCCGAGGCCGAACCGGCGGGGACGACCCCTGCACCGTGCGCGTCACCCTGCACCAGGGCGTCTACCACCAGATCAAGCGCATGTTCGGCGTCTACGACGCTGGCGTCAGCACCCTCCACCGCCTCTCCATCGGCGGCGTTGCATTGGATGAGACCCTTGCCCCGGCGAGTACCGGGAACTGACCGAGGAAGAACGAAAACAATTGCAGAACTAAGGCTGCCCTAGAGTGGCGACTCCCCCGCAGGGCAGGAAATTTGTAAAAAATCTGAAAAAAAGGTGTTGACAAACGCTTGCGGCGGTGGTATTATATACAAGCTGTCCGGCAGGACACCCCGTAAGGAC
>VOFG01002503.1_pt1 | contig 32984 bp, 49 predicted proteins | sample 5384171 | NCBI WGS metagenome assembly VOFG01 (sample SAMN12384726, study PRJNA508395) | human gut metagenome | isolation source: healthy gut F | host: Homo sapiens
CGTTCTGGCGTGGACTCCTGCGGCTCTTCGTATATCTCAAAGATTGTGCTGCTCATCCTGCCTTTACCGTCTCTCTGCCGGTGCCGGACGAGGTAGCCGTGCTTTTCAAGCTCTCACGGAGCGCGGAGAGAATGGCATCGGACCTTCCTTGCAGATTGCAGAAAGCCCCTTGGTCGAGAACTTCCAGCCATCATTGAACGAGAGAGCATCTTTGAGAGTAGCCCGACCGCCTTGAGTGACAGGCTCTTGTCTCGGAGGTGGAAGTTCGCCATGACGGTATAGCCACGATTCTTGTTTACGCGATAGAATGCCACAGAAATCACCTTGCCATCTTGGGAAGCAGTTCTTCGCCGCACTTTTTCTGGAACTTCACTCGGATGACATCCTTGCCCTTCGGCGTGAAGTAGGTCTGAGAACCAGTGTAGCAGTATGTCACAAAATCGCGGACGATGAACAGTCCGGCATTGCTGTCCTTGTTGTAGGGAAGAAGCTGGCCGGAGGGAGATCGGAACAGGTACTTCTCCCTGAGAAGGAACTGGACGAACTTACGCTCGGGATTTTCAGTTCCTTCGCCGGCGTTCGGATATTGGTGCAGTCATCCGGATTGATGAAGGCGTCGTAGTAATCGGCTTTGGGCTTTGCCGTGTTCAGCTCACACTCAAGAGCCTTCACGCGATTCTTTTCCAGAATCAACGCTTGAGCGAACTCTACAATGATCGCTGGTTCCTTCTGAATACGTTCCAGAAGGGGAGTCCGTCATGTAGCCGCCGGTTTTGCGGATGGTGGGAATGACCTCATGCGTGATCCAGCGTTTGAAGGCTTTGGCTTCGGGTAATTTGCTACACATAATCAGAGAATACAACCCCGATTCATTGATGAGGGTAATCGGTGTCCGTGTACGGTGAACGATTCGTTCACCGTTCTATCCTCTTCATCAACATGGTCTCGGATTGCTTTTTGGGGATTTGAATACCTTAGCACCAATGCGACATCCTTCCCGGCAAACCACGGGTCGTCACCGATGAGGATCGTCCGCACCTCACCGAACTGTTCGTTCTTGAAGATTTCAATTTTGTTATCCATGACTGGCTTCCTTTCCGGCATCAGATGTGCCACTTTGAATTTTGAGGGTTGAAACAGGATTGCAGCAGTAGGGACACTCTGCAAACACGCAGGACTGATATTTCCAGAAGGGACGGTGAAAGCGGCAAGTACGGCATTCCGGCATAATACCCTCGTAGCCGCTATCGAAATGGGAATACGGCGTTTCCTGCATCAAGGCGTCAAATGCCTTGGCGGAATCTCTTGTGTTCATTGCCTTGACCTCAATTTGACAAAAAATAAGCCCCGTTATTGTTCTGCTATGCGCAGTGCAATAACGGGGCTTTGCTATACGAATTATTCTGTTGTATCAAGTCTATCAAGAAAACTTTTGATGAGCAGCGTGTGCTTCCAAGTTTTTCGTGTAATGTCGAAGCTGTACTGAGAAACGAGGAAATCTACGAGGCTGATCTTTGGTATAAGGAACTTTCCGGACATATTGAACGATTTGAGCTTCTTGGCGTTGCACCAGCGATGAAGCGAAGTATCGCAGTAGCCGATTGCCTCAGCCACTTCAACGATGGTCAGCAGATCACCGTACTGACAAAACTCGTCTTCCATGTATTTTCGGAAGCTGGCTCGTTCCTCTTCGGACAGCCTCGTCAGTTCATTCCGATAGGTGACGCGCGAATTGTAATGACCTGACCGTTCCTGATACCAGCGATCCGGTGCGCGATAGACTTCCGGGTGAAGCTCCCGGTCAATCAAATAGAAGATTATATCGTCGGTGCGGATTGTGTACCGGCGAGTTTTCTTGCCCGTATCTTTGCACGGGACTAAACCGTTTTGCAGAAGGTGCAGAGCCGTTGCTTTGCTGATATGGGCGATCTGGTAGAACTGATCTTTCGAGACCGCCTCAGGGTATTTGCGACGGATGGATTCGTAATATTTCATGCTTTCAGTCATGCGGATAACCACCTTGATTTTGATGTTCGGTATCGGTAGGTGTCATCTGCACTGGACTGTGATTTCTCCCCGACTTCTCCCCATCTTCTCCCCAACGGGCTTTTTTCTCCCCAAAACCGGATTTCTTTTCGAACTCCTTGCTCTGTCTGGGCTTTCGGGATTTTCGACCTTCAAGGGCGGAAAAATGCTGATTTTTCAATGGTTTGCAAACTCTCGCATTGTCCGTGAGTTTCCGCCGTTTTTCCTTCAAAGTCCGGATAGCGACTCTAACTCGAAATCAGTTTGCGAGCAATCGCACATGGGTTCGAATCCCATCCTCTCCGCCAAAAAAGTCCAGTAAACTCAAGGGTTTGCTAGACTTTCCTTTTTGTCCGACTCCTTGAATTTTCCGATTTTTCGCGTTGGAACGGCGTTAGAATTGGCCGTTTTCTCTGGATGAATGGATCGTCCAGCATCTCACAACTACTTGACTTTCCTCCAAAAGCGTCTATAATATGACTAACGAACATTAGTTAGTGAAACGTGATGATGAAGCGGCGCGGACAGGAGCGCATCATCCACGCGCGGCATTTTCAAATCGAGGTCATTGACCAGCCAGACGCAAAGACGCAGTGCTGACCGCAATTTCTGTGGTCAGCACTGCATTTTTAGGAGGAGAATCATGAAAAAATCATTGCTGCAAAGGTTGGGGCTGCTGGGTGTTGTCAGCTTTCTTTCCTACACGGCGGCAGTGATATTTGCGCCGCTGGCCTATCCCGGCTACAGCTGGACGGTGCAGGCCGTCAGCGACCTGAGCGCCGCCATTGCGCCGTCGCTGGCGCTGTGGGATCAGCTCAGCGCGTTTTACAATGTGTGCGAGGTCGTTTGCGTGACCGTCGTCTGCATCGGCATCCAAGGACAGAAAACCAGGCTGCTGCGCACAGGGATCTATCTGTTTGCCGTTATGGAATGGATCTCCGCCATCGGCTATCGGATGTTCCCGCTGAGCGACAGCGGCTATGCCGGCGCATTTCAGGACGTGATGCACATGGCCGTCACTGCTCTTGTCGTGCTGCTGTCCATCGTATCGCTGGTGATCATCATCGTCGCAGGAGCCAAGAGCAAAACTGCCGTTCCTACGTTGTGTGCGCCGCTGTCGCATTGGCCATGATGCTTGTGGGTGCAATGGGGATGAAAATCGTCCCTGCTGCATATTTCGGCGTTGTGGAGCGTTTCAGCGTGTTTGCGGCTACGGGCTTCAACGCGGCGCTGGGTATCCACCTGTTTTGTATGAAGAGCGAAATATAAACGCAAAGCTATGTGCGCAAAAAGAACCGCCCGAGGGCGGTTCTTTTTTTTTCTCATATCTGCGGGTCGGGCTTCTTCAACTCGTCCTCCAGGCGCTGCAGCTCCCCGATCATGTCGTCAAAGGCGGTGAAGTCCGCGTTGTCTACCTCCTCCTGGGCGGGCGCGCAGCTGCTGGGACAGGGCTGCGTTCATCGTCAGGTAGGTGCTGCGCCGCTGGCGGCACCACACACGCTGCTGGGCGATGCACTGGGCCAGCCGCTCCATGGCCTTGGCCCGGAACTCCTCCGTGCGGCGATGGGCGCTGATCTCAATGTCCGCCACGTGCTCCTTCAGGGACTGGTACTCCCCTGCCAGGCCCGCGCAAAGCGTCGTTCTCCGCCTGTACCTCCGCCAGCTTCGCCTGAGCTCCTCCACCCGGCGCTGAAGCCGGTTGTTGTCCTCCTGCAGGCGGGCGTCCTCCTCTGTCAGGCAGCGCAGCGCCTCATTCTCGGCGACAGCGGCGTCCCGGTCGCGGCGCAGCTGGTCGTTAAGCTCCGCCGCGCAGCGTCTCCGTCTCCACGCGGTGCTCCTCCGCGGTTTTTTCGATAAACGTGACCACATCCTGACGGTCGAAGCCGCCGAACATGCACGTCTTGAAGCTGGCATCCATGGCAAGTACCTTCTCTCTCGTGTTATTAGATATAGCATACCACAATCGGCGGCAATTGACAAGGGACAGCGGGGAAAAAAGGCGCTCATCTGTCAAATTAAAGCAAAAAAGTTTGGAATGGCGATTTACAAAACGGTGAGGATTGTTGTATACTACACTTTAGTATGTTTTAATAATAGGCAGACTGAAACGCAAAGGACGGAGAAATCATGAATTGGGAAATCATCGTATTTTTGGCCTACTTCATCATCCTGCTGGGAGTGGCGCTGATCTTCTATTTCAACGGCTCTAACAAAAATTCCGAGGACTTCTTCCTGGGTGGCCGGTCCATGGGTCCTTGGGTCACGGCCCTATCGGCACAGGCCTCCGATATGTCTGCATGGCTGCTGATGGGTCTGCCCGGCTCTATCTTGGCTTTTGGCTTCGGACAGATGTGGATCGGCATCGGCTTGGCGCTAGGCACTGCCGCTAACTGGATCTTATGCGCCCGGCGGCTGCGTACCTTCTCCAAGGCGGCCAACGACTCCATCACCGTGCCCCAGTACCTGACCAACCGCTTCGCGGTGGACTCCCGTTCGCTGCAGCTGGTGTGCGCGCTGATCTTCCTGTTCGCCTATACCATCTATGTGGCCTCTGCCTTGGTTGCCGGCACGTCCGTGTTCACCACCCTGTTCCCGGATGTGTCCCCAAGATCGCCATGTTCGTGTTCCTGCTGATCATCGTAGCCTATACCTTCTTCGGCGGCTTTACCGCCGTATGCTGGACAGACTTCTTCCAGGGTATGCTGATGATGCTGGCTTTGATGCTCGTGCCCATCGTGGTCTACTTCGGCCATCGCTCCCTGCTGGATGCCTCCGCGCTGACGACTGTCTATGAGTACACCGATGCCGCGTCCGGCGCTGTCACCCAGTGCAGCTTCGGCGGAGGCCTGTTCGACGCCAGCTGGCAGGACATCCTCAGCGGCCTGGGCTGGGGCTTGGGCTATTTCGGTATGCCCCACATTTTGGTGCGCTTCATGTCCATCGAGAAGCCCTCCATGATCAAGAAATCCTCCATCGTGGCCATCATCTGGGTCGTCATCTCCCTGCTCGCCGCCGTGCTGATCGCCTACTTTGGCCGTATGGTCATGGGCGAGGAACTGCTGACGGCGGGCAACCAGAAGCTGGTGTTCATCGCCATGTCCCGCCGCTTCTTCCCCGCCGCTATCTGCGGTCTGCTGCTGGCGGCTATCATCGCGGCCTCCATCTCCACGCCGACTCCCAACTGTTAGTAGCGTCCAGCTCCTTTACCGCTGACCTGTATAAGCCCTTCTTCCGCAAGAACGCCACGGAGAAGGAGACGCTGATGGTGGGCCGCATTTTGGTGCTGGTGCTGTCCGCGATCGCCTTCCTCATCGCCAACTCCAAGGGCAGCGGCGCACAGGCTATTATGGATATGGTGGAAAACGCATGGGGCGCATTCGGTGCGTCCTTTGGCCCGACCATTCTTCTGTCCCTGTTTTGGCGGCGGTTCAACTACAAAGGGCGCTGTGGCCGGCGTTGTGTCCGGCTTTGTGGTGGACCTGGGCTGGCTGCTGACCGGCCTCACCGCCTCCACCGGCGTGTTTGAGATCGTGCCCGGCTTCATCGCCAGCCTGATCGTCGCCGTTGTGGTGACCAAGCTGACGCCGACTCCCAACGCCGAGGCCGTGGAGATCTTCGACAAGGCCACCAGCAAGGACGCCGACTAAGTCTGAATATGCAACAAACAACGCGGGCATAGCCCGCGTTGTTTTATTGTATTCTGTCCCTGTTTGCCCTCAGTCCAGGCGTTCGTAGTAGTCATAATCGCCGGTGACGCCCCAGTACATGCCGTTGTCCCCGGCCGTGGCGATGATGTAGGAGACGCCGTCAAACTGCTCGGAATCGGCGGCATAGTGCCCCTGCGTCTCGTCCACCACGCGGAGCAGCCCGCTGTCGATGGCGGTCCGGGTGTCTCCCTGCTGGTCATACAGCACCCAGTCGCCGACATCGCCGATGATGATCACACTTTCCTCCGTCTCGTCACCGTCCAGATACCACGTGCCCTCGAAGCCCGACGTGGGATACGCTCTCCCCGCCGAGGTCCTCCACGGATGACTCCTCCGGCTGGAACACAACGCCTCGGCGTCCGCGTCCCAGAACCACACCATCAGCACCGTCTGGCCGTCCAGCTCGAACAGCATGGCCACGTCGCTGTTGCCGTCACCGTTCCGGTCGGCGAAGTCGATGCTCTGAAACTCCTCCCGCGGGTCGCCCTGCAGCGTGATGGGATAGTCCACATAGTCGTATATGGCATACGTCTCGTCATCGTAGCAGAAGTCGGCACCGTCCGCGTTGACGCACACCAGCACGTCGATATCCCCACCGTTGCGGGTGATGCTGCCCTGTCGCGGACAACGCCGGTCACGCGCCAGTCGCCGCCCACCACATCATTGGGGTCGTCATTCTGATCGCCGCAGGCGGCAAGCGTCAGCGCCATCAGCAGCGCCGCCAATACAATTGCAAATCGCTTTTTCATACCTCTCTCCTCTCCTCTGCGCTCACGCCATCTTCTGATAGTAGTCGTACTCTCCGCCCCAGTAGATCACATCGTCGCCCACCAGCGTCATGTCGTAGACCACGTCGTCAAACATGGTCGGAAACGGCGAAATACGTTCCCGCGCCATCGGGGTTTACCTCAATGGTGCCGCTGTCCACCACGGCGGGGTCGCCGTCGCCGCCGGGACGCTCCGAAAGCGTCCAGCTGCCGGACGCGTCGAACTCAATGATGCTGGCTGCGCCCGGCTCCCCATCCTGATACCACACACCGGCCAGGAATCCGTAATCGGTGTCGCCGATGTTCTCCCCCGGCGTGTCACCCAGCAGCTTCGTAAATGTGCCAGGGATGGCCGCCACATACAGCGCGCCCACCGCGTCAAACCGGGCGCGGTACGCCACGCCGTCGTGCTCGTTGTAGAAGTAGTCATCGTCATATTCCGGCACGTGCTGGATGAAGCCGCTGGCCGTGATCTCCTCGTCTGCGTCATACAGGGCGAAGCGCACCTCGTCGCCGCTTTCGTTGTGGGCCACGATCAGCGTGCTGCCGTCCTCGCCGCGCCACGCGCCGCCGTAGACATAGAGGTCGGCCATCTGCTCCGAGTCCTTCACCAGTCCCTCAAAGGACTCCGGCACGGGACATCGTCGATGCCGCCGTCACTCGTCTGCGCCGTCGCTGCCGCAGGCGGCGAGGCTCAGGCACAGCACCAGCGCCAGCAGCCAGGGTCAGTACTTTTTCATTCTTTTCATCGTTTTTCTCCTTTTTTTCCTGATAATTCAATGCTCCTGTTCTGCCATGGCCAATATCTCGTTGTGGCTGATCTCCACATTTCCGAAGCGGACGAAGATGCCGTTTGTCACAGCGCTGTTCCACACCTGCGGATCGGAGAGGGAACAGAAACGCATTTTGTCCAGATACGGCTTCATATCCAGAAGCAGACGGCTGCCGGACACAAAATCGACCTGCAGAATGTGAGTCAGCCAACGGTGACAACGGCTTTGAGATACCTTCGGTTCAAAGGCGCGTCCTCCCTTCCTCTTATCTCATAGCGGCAAAAAATCCACCGTACAGACATTGTACGGTGGATTTGTATGGATAACCATTCCCCAATGGTTGGGTTTTTGCTTCCAGCAGCTCGTTCAGCCGCCTGCGCTTGGTGCGGGTGTCCCCGTCGATATGCAGCTTGGGTAGATCTGCTTGACGTACTGCTTCACGCTGCCCTCGGTGAGAAACAGCCGTTCCGCGATCTCGCGGTTGCTCAGCCGCTGCGCCATCAGACGCACGATCTCGAACTCCCTCTCCGTCAGCGCGGACAGCGCCGGGGTCGGACGTTCCTCTCTTTCCGCTGCCGGGATGCTTCGCCCAGCTCCACGATCCTGTCGATCAGATCGCTTCGTATCTCCTGCGCCAGCAAGGGGCCAGCGCGTCATAGTTCTCCACGAAGGGCATCACAAAGGCCGTCTGGCTCCCCATCGGACAGCGCCTGCCGCCAGCATGCGCCTGCGCCTCCGTGTGCTTGCCCAGCCGCTCGTAGGCGGCGGCGGTCTGGATGCGGACATGCAGCGCCACCAGGGCGTAGTGCATCCCCTGGCACAGGGCCAGCAGCCCCTCGCTGCCGCCGATGACCCGGGCGTACAGGCTCCCTGGGCCAGATACACCTGATTTTCGATCATCTGCATCATGGGCTTGCCCGGCGCAAGGATATTGACCGCGGAAAGCCTGTGCTGCGCAAACAGCTCCGGTATCCTCTCCGGCTCGCCCCGCAGCGCATGATAATACGCGGCTGTGGCGTTCCAGATGTTGAGCCACGAGGCGTTGTGCAGCCGCAGCAGCGCCGCCGGCGCTCCTCAAGGGTCAGCTCCGGCTCCACCTCCGCGCAGCAGAGAAAGCCGCCACGCCAGAAAATCGCAGCAAAGCGCCATGTTCTCCTGCCCGTTGTCCCTGATCTGGGCATAGGCGCGCTCCAATTCGATATGGGCATCGGTGAAGCGTCCCCGGCAAAACAGCGCCTCCGCCCGCATGATCGTCTCCGCGCCCCTGTCCGTGACCGTCGGTGATCCTGTAATAGTGCGGCATGCACTCGTCCATCTCCAGCCAGCTCGCTTGCCAGCTTCCCCGGCGCACGGTAGAACATCATCAGCACGGACGGCGAGCCGAAGGTCCAGCCGCCGCTGTTGCGGATGCTGATGGCCGGGCGGGACATCTGCGCGCTGGCGCTGCGGTGCAGGCGGCTCATCGCGCTGATGTCGTTGTAGCACAGAAAGCTCATGATGAGGTCGCACTCGCCCAGCAGATCGCCTCGTTCCTCCTCCGGCATCTCCGGATGCTCCCCGATGGCGGCAAGCAGAATGCCCTTCAGCTCCATCATTTTGGGGATATTCCGCCAGTTGAACATGCTGCGCATGAGCACCAGCAGCGCCGCCGGGTGCCCTTCAGCGTGGAAACCGGGCACTGCGCCAGCGTTTTCAGCACAGCATCGGGGGCAACAGAGGCCAGCAGAATGCCCGCGTCCTCCTGCACCACCCGCAGCAGCGCATCGTAGTCGCCGCTGCGCCGATAGGCGTCATGGCGTGGAGATACCGGCGGCGGGCTTCATACCACTCTCCGAACCGCGTGTGATATACGGTCTGCTTCTCCCCGTCCAGCGCGGCAAAGGCGCGCTCCGCGCATTCCTTCATCATGTGGTGAAACCGGTATGTAACGCCGTCCTCCAGACACTTGATAAAGGCGTTCTGCTCTGTGAGAGCGGACAGGATCTGCTTTGCGTCCGCGTCACCGGTGACGAAGCACGCCATCTCCACAGTGAACTCATCGGCAAGACCCATGACCGCCAGAAACTCCCGCCGCTTTTTCCGGAAGCGGGTCGATCATGGCCGCCGTAAAGGTGGAATAGATGTCGGAATGACGGCTCGGCAGCACACCATGCTCGGAAAATGTGCGCAAATTCAGGTAAACAGCGGAAAACCAGCCCTCGCTGGAATAGAGGATCTCGTCGATCTGCGCGTCGGACAGCTCCGTGCCGCACCGGTGGGCGTAGACGGACAGCTCCGTGTGGTTGAGCCGGAGCTGCTCCGTGCCCAGCGGATAGACCTTCGCTCGCCCAGCCGCACTGTCTCCGCGTCAGGCAGGAAGCGATCCCGGCTGGCCACAATCAGGTGCACATTGTCGGGCAGGCGGTTGGCCAGCATACACAGAAAAGGCTGACGCCCGCTGATCCAGCAGCAGGTGAAAATCATCTATGAAGATGTAGCAGGGCACGTCCCCCGCCAGCTCGTGGCAGAGGTCATCCGCCAGCAGCCCGCCGTAACGGTATCCAGGGCATGGATAGTCCCGCAGCATATCAAAGCCAAGCGCGTGCAAAGGCGTCCTGCGCGCTCCGCCAGAAGATCGCAAGATTGTCGGAATACACGCTGATCCGGACGATCTTCACGGCCTCCGCTCCGGCGCGCTCGGCCAGATACCAGTTCACCGCCGTGGTCTTTCCGTAGCCCATCGGGGCGACCACGGTGGTCAGCGCGCAGCGGGAAATAGGCCGCAGACTCTCCGCAGCCGCTCCGATATATAAACGGTATTCAGATCCCTTTTCCGCTTTGCCATGGTTCACCTCCGGATCGTTTCGCCGGCGAGCCGCATCCGCAGCCCCACCGGCTGCGCAAAGAATGGTCAGATAAATTACGCCTTCCAGAGGCTGTGAAGGTTGCAGTAGGCGAAGACCTCTTCGACTTCGTCGCCCTCGCAGAGGCGAATCAGACCTCGGGCTTCTCACCGGGATGCAGTTCCTTGCGCTGGTTGCCCTGCTTGGTGTGGGAGAGACCCACTCGATGTAGTGCTCCGGCAGCATGGGATGCTCCACGGAGCCGACCTTGACATGGACGATGCCGTTTTCCACAGTCCAGACAGGGACATGCTTCTCCACGGCGGCATCGGTGGTGCCGGGAACGATCTCGGTCATCGGCTCACCGCAGCAGATGACGGGAACGCCCATGTCCTTGATCTTGGCAATGATGTTACCGCAATGCTTGCAAATGTAAAACTTCTGCTCCATGATGATTCTCCTTTCTTTCTTTAATAGTTTTCTGCGTGAATTTCAAAGTAGCTCTGGGGATGGTTGCAGGTCGGGCAGACCTCCGGCGCTTTCTCACCGATCACGATATGCCCGCAGTTGCGGCACTCCCACATCTTGACCTCGCTCTTGGCAAAGACCTCCGCCATCTCCACATTGTGCAGCAGGGCACGGTAGCGCTCCTCATGGTGCTTTTCAATGGCGGCTACCAGGCGGAAACGCTGGGCCAGCTCATGGAAGCCCCTCCTCGTCAGCAGTCTTGGCAAAGCCGTCGTACATATCCGTCCACTCGTAGTTCTCGCCCTCAGCGGCGGAGAGAAGATTTTCGGCGGTGTCGCCGATGCCGTTCAGTTCTTTGAACCACAGCTTAGCGTGTTCCTTCTCGTTGTCAGCGGTTTTGAGGAACAACGCCGCGATCTGCTCGTAGCCTTCCTTCTTGGCCTTGGATGCAAAATAGGTGTACTTGTTGCGTGCCTCGGACTCACCGGCAAAGGCGGCCATCAGATTTTTTCTCGGTTTGGGTGCCTGCGTACTTCGTTTCTTTCATGGTCGATGCTCCTTTCGATTTTTCTGCTTTCCTTGCAGACAATTATGGTTTTCTTCCGTGACGAAGTCACTTTTTTCCATTACCCGGCATTTTACCCTCGATGATCGCATTTATGACACTGTATCATGGGTAGTTCGCCCTCATCCTTATAGAACACGCCCGCCCACTGGCAGATGCTCTGCACAAGCGGCACCACGGACGGGCCCTTTTCCAGCTTTCTCGGATGCATGCCCGCACCTCCCGTGTTTTTCTCTATTATAGCGAGATTTGTGTTTTCTTTGCAAGTAACTGCGAAGAAAATAAGCGGGCGCGAAATGCGCCCGCTTGAGCCTTATGAGGGTGCCTGCTGCTACTGGCACTTGAAGCAACATCGCATTGGCGCTGACGCTGCGCCGCGTACTGAAAGAAGAAAGAGCTTGTGTAACGGCAGCAGACGATAGGCAAAAGTTCGGCTTTGCATCGCGCAAGCTGTTGGTCTAACACGCTAGAAACGCGCTAGAAATACCGCCGGTTTTTGCGGCATACGGGGATAAAGAAACCCCGAAGCCGTTGCAGTGCAACGGTTTTTCGTGAGGGATTCGAACCCCCCGGCCTTCTGGTCCGTAGGTTGTCTCACACGCAAATCGGAGTCATTTCGCGTTCGGTGGATTTTCCGTTGTTTCCGTCCAGCCCTGCCTGCTCCGGTTCCGTTCTGGGTCAAAAAGTGGGTCAAAGACAGATGTATGGCAGGAGAATTCCGAACAGTCAGTTCGCGTTCATGCCGAGAGGCTCATAGGTCAGCAGCTTTTTTTCTTCCAAAGGGTCTCCGTTTGGATCACTTCATCGGGCGTCACGGCCTTTGGCAGGAGCTGCAAAATCGAGAACTGGAAGTGCGTATACCTATCCGGGTAGTCGCAGAGCAGCTCCTTCATCAGCTTGTTGTCGCCGTGCAGTGACTTCACATAGTGCGTCCAGCGCCCCAATAATCCGCCCTTGCCATAAGCGGAGCCAACATACTTCCGTCCGTTTTCCCGGTCAACAATGAGGTAGACCGCGTTGACGGTGGAAAGCGCCGTGTGCCACGATTCGTATGCTGTGGGATCCTGCACGATCTCCCGAAGCTCTTCATAGGTAAGGATCGCGTTTTCGTAGCCGGAAAAAATCTTCTTGTCCCGAATGGCCACAATAGGCTTTTCGTTGGTGCCTTTCTGCGCCCAGGCAAGCGCGCTTTTACCCCATTCGATCAAGAGCCTGCCTTCGTATTCCTTCAGCAGGTCAATGCGCTCCAGATTGTAAAACATTCGCTGCCCTTGGAACCAATCCTCCAGTGGGAAACCCTTTGGCTTCGTGTCCTGCGTGTCAATAACGCCGCCGTTTACCTTGTAGCAGGCGAAAAACTTTGCCGTCGTACTCTTGTCGCTGATAAATACGCACCAATAATCATACCCGTTGCTGAAGGTTTCACTCTGTACGCGGGTGTACTCCTCCACCATGTTCTTGTCATAGCATTTCTTGAATGCCTTGTCACCCAGCGAATGCCGGATCAGTTTACCCGCTTCGGGTCAAGCCCTACATTTTTAAGCACATCGGAAAAGTTCAAAATCGCCATGGAAGCCCCTCCTTATTCTGTTCTCTATTTCAAATTCTACCACAGGTTTTTCGTTGTAAAGCCCACTTTCCCACTGGCGCAGGATCTCCGCCAGCTCCGGTGTCAGACGCTTGCGGCACTCCTGCCGCAGTTCCTCTGGCACGCCGTAGAACGCCTCAGCGATGCTGCCAGTAATGGCGGCGAGGGTGTCGCTGTCACCGCCGAGGGACACCGCCGTGCGCAGCGCGTCTTCAAAATCTGTGCTTTCCAGAAATGCAATAATAGCCTGCGGTACGGTTTCCTGGCAGCTCTCTACATGATGGTAAGTGGGGCGAATTTCATCGCAGGTTCGGCTGAGGTCGTAGCCGAACTCGCGCTCCGCATACGCTTTGATCTCCGCTTTGTCGTGACCCGTGCGGGCGAGAAAGATGGCCGCGGCAGTAGCCTGCGCGCCCCTTGAGGCCCTCCGGGTGGTCGTGGGTCACCTCGGCGGTGAGCCGCGCCAGATGCAGCGCTTCCGCCATATCTGTTGCCAGCCATGCGGCGGGAGACACCCGCATGGCACTGCCGTTGCCGTAGCTCTGGTAGGGCTGCGGGTCATCCTCATAGAGCCAGCCGCCAAAATGGGTGCCATAGCCCCGGTCAGGGTAGGCGCGGCCCAATTGCTGCATCTCCCGCACCAACGCCGCTTTGATGGCAGCATCGTCCTGCCCACGGCTGCTGAGCAGCGCCTTTGCCACCGCCAGCGTCACCACCGTGTCATCGGTGAAGTCGGAACGGCGGCTGAACAGGGGAAATCCTTCGCTTTATAGTTGTTGCAGTCGAACTCGTAGGGGCTGCCCACGATGTCGCCCAAAATCGCTCCGTACATACGCTTACCTCCCTCTTTTCTGCACGTCCTCGTCGATGCGGCGCTTCCAGTCGGCGCTGAGCGGCCGGGCGGCGCGGACGCTGCACACCGCCTCGCTGATGACCTCATAATTGAGCGCTGTGCCCGCCTCGTCGCACTTGTAGTTCACCGCGCGGTCAGCATCAATGCCAAACTGCGACGCTTCTTTAGCCGCATCAATGTTGGCTCCAAGAAACAAAAACTCCCAGCCGTATTTCTCCTTCTTCCGCTCAATCATGCGGCGCACACGCTCGTAATCGTAGCGGCGGCTGACGTTTTCATAGCCGTCGGTGGTGATGACGAACAGGGTCTTTTCCGGCACATCCTCCCGGCGGGCGTACTTGTGGATGTTCCCAATGTGGTGGATGGCCCCGCCTACGGCGTCCAGCAGCGCTGTGCAGCCCCGGGTGAAATACTCCTTTTCCGTCATGAGCGGCACCTTGGCAAGGGGCATGCGGTCGTGGATGACCACGCTCTCATTGTCAAACAGCACGGTGGAGACCAGGGCCTCGCCCGTCTCCTGCTTTTGCCTCGCGATCATGGAGTTGAAGCCGCCGATGGTGTCCGCCTCCAGCCCCGCCATGGAGCCGCTGCGATCCAGGATGAAAACTAATTCTGTCATAATGAAAACCCTCCTTCGTTTGATTGCGCTCTCATTGTAGCGCAGCTGAAGGAGGGTTTGGTCTCCTGGGGGCGACATTTTTTGCCTCAATCAAGCCGTGTCTCTGCTTGAAATCTCTGCGAAAATGCTTCAATTTAATATCGTTGCCGCCGCTCAATGTAAACGCCTTGTTTTTCACTCGGTTCGCCATTTCTATGTCTCCAATGTCCATGAATGCTGCGGAGACCGAAGTCAAAAATGGCGCTGTTTCGACCTGCTGCCCGTATTTTTTGCCACATAGTCGTACACGGAGATGACCGCGTTGGGGAGTTCGTTTGCCGGTATAAGCTGCAAAGCGTTGCTAAAAACTTTTCGCCTCACCAGCGCTTGCCCGCAGCATGGCAATCTCCAGGAACGAATCGCCGTATGGATTCCGACCTCATCTTTTTCCTTGTTTTCGCGCAAAGGCAATGAGGTCTTTCACGGGGTGACCATAGTGCCCACGGCGCTTTTTGATACAGGCTTGAGAGCCTGTTTTGATATTTTTCCTTGGGAATGTATCCGCTGCTTGATACCCATTGGTCATTCACCCATTTGAAATACTCCCTTGATAGAATATCTCTTTTTCGACACTACCTTTTGCCTGCGGCTTTTTCCGGCAGACAGGCATAGACCTTTTTTTCCGAGCATGCTGACCGGGATGGTGTATTGCTTCCCCTGATAGGAAAAGGTGATTTTGCCATTCTCGATTTTTTTTCTGCGGATACTACGGCCTTTTCCCCGGTGTTCTTATCAATAAACCAAAGTTTTTGTGGTTTATATGTATTTCTTTTCCCATGCCACTACCTCTCACGCTCCCAACAAGCTCTGATCAAAGGCAAACAGCGCCTCGTTGATCTTGAAAATGTCATAGTCCCGCTGCATGATAAAGTATTCGATGATGACATCAAACTTGCTGCTGGCGCTGAGAGCGTAGCCCGCCCGGGCGATGAGGTCGCGGGTCTCCGGCAGGCTCAGTTCCAGCGCGATGGCGAAGGCCACCGCCGTGGGCTTGGAGGGCTTGTAGTCCGGGTTGTTGCGGATTCCGGCTTGTTGTATCATCCCACGGTCAACCTCACACAGAGCAGAGATGCCCCGTGTTTGCACCTGTGAGCCGATGTGTAGACTCCTTCGGGGAAAGGGTAGCATCCTTGTCGCAGAGAGGGATTTCGCGCCGGTTTTGGGCGAATTTGAGCAAGATTCCAGTGCGCCGAAAAAGGAGCAGGAGAAAGGCATTGGCGCTTTTCGCGCCAATGCCTATTCACAGCAGCCCGCAGTGCGAGCTGCCGCAAGGATTTGCGGGTTTTGGAAATTGACGCTTTTTTCGAGACTTCCGGAACTGTTTGACGCTAAATTTGAGAAAAGTCGCCGCAAAGCCCCGTGTCACAACGGTTTGCGGCGGCGCTTTGATAGAAAATCGGTACGCTTTATACCGTTGTAGTCGGCGGAAGTCTCCGTAGCAGCTCAAATCTTGCTACGCCATAAACAAAGATAAGCGGCGGTTGAGAATTGATAACTTTCTGATAATAGTGTGGCTTCCCCATAGCTTTTCTCTGCCTTTTACGGTATTGTGTGCCGTTACAAAGGAGGCCGATACCATGCCAAAACGACGAGCAAACGGCGAAGGCAATATCTGCAAACGAAAGGATGGCCGCTGGGAGGGCAGATACACTGTCGGTCACGATCCAGAGACAGGTAAGCCATCATCAAAAATGTCCTCGGCAAGACGCAGGCTGCGGAAGGAGAAGTTGAAGAAAGCCATAGAGGAAAACGTCGGCATCGACTACGGGGGGCCAGGAACTACACCGTGGGAACATGGCTGGAGGTCTGGATGGAAAACTACGCAAAAAAAGCTGCGCCATCGACCTTCAGAAACGTCGCAAGGCTTTCTGAAAAACCACATCAAGCCGCAGATCGGCAGCATTCCGCTGGCAGACCTGACATCTTGAGGACTTGCAGCGGTTTTACAAGCAAAGAATGGCAAGGAGTTCTATATGCCGAAGAAGAAACCGCCGGAGCACCGAAAACCGTGCGCAACATCCAAATTATATTGCAGTTCGGCAAAGGGTGATCCCAATGGAACAGCGCCTCGGCATAAAAATCCCAATCAGCGTGTTATACGCTGTTGCATACACTAAAAATGATTACAAGACTGACCATAAAATTGTCGGCTTCTTTGAATATGTCGTTCCCCCGTGGTGTGAAGGAACTTCTGGTGGCAGGATCATATAGCTGGCGTGGGGATTACACCGATAAGTCCGCGTTCAACTGGATCTCCGTTATCCGCTTGCCTGAATAACGAAAGAGGACTTTGAATGGGAGGTCGATACTGCGGCGAAAAAGAAAAAGCTGGATTGCTCCTCGGCGGAGTTTTTGACGATTGATGAAGGTTTGTGCGTTCAAATCATGCACTTGGGCGCGTTTGATGATGAGTCCGCGACTGTCGCGCTTATGGACGCGTATTTGGAGCGGAACGGATATGTCAATGATATGAATATGGGAAAGATTACCATGGATCTATCTGTCCGATGCAAGAAAGGTTGCTCCGGAAAAATGGAAAACGGTTATTAGACATCCGATAAAAAAGATTTAGATACACTGTTTGTCAAACGGACAAAAACCTTCAGAAACAAGAGGCCCACGTCACGTTTGACGCACTTGAGTCAGGCGGCGTCCAAACCTCTGGGGACATGGGTCAAATCCGTGTCCATTTTCGGTATAGACCTTTCAGTTTACCCGTCCCGTTGGGGTCAGCGTTTGGGTCAGAAAAAAGCAGCGGGAGAAAACAACAACTTATGCAACAAAAAGACCCGAAGCCTTACGGTTTCGGGTCTTTTTCTCCTCCTGCATCCGCAGCAGCTCTGCAAAGGCATTCCGCCGCCTTGCGCCATAGTATTTCCGGTCGTTGCGGCCACTGCGTCGGTCATTGGAACACCCGCGCGTCCAGCACCGGTCCGCCACCGCGTCGATATCCGCCACTGTGATTTTGCCCCTTGCGCGTAGGCGCCGATCTTGGCGATCTCCGGCACCAGGCCGTCATCAGGCTGCCGCAGGTGAACAGCAGCGTCGGCATCCACCGCGTTGTCATCGATCTCCCCTTAGGCGCCGATCCATGGCGGCAAGGCGGCAGGGCGCACCCACCGCGTTGAACAGCTTCCTGGCGGCTGGGCGCCCCTGCTGGGCTGGGCTTTTTTCCGATCTCCTGCGCGTGCTCCGCCAGCGCCGACGCCAGCTTCTTCAGCCGCGCATCCTTTTTATACGGTATCTGTCGGTACAAAAACACCAGCGTGCAGTACTCCGGGAAATCCCCAGCAGCGCCGTCAGCGCGGTGCGCTGGGGCTCGTCCAGCTTGAAGATGTCCATATCCGTCACGGTGACGAAGGTATGCTCCGCCATCATGGGCATGGCCTCCGCCGCCCGACGACCTCCTGCATAGTCAGGCCCTTGCCGCTGAGCCTGTGATAGTTGAACTCCTCAAAGCCCGCCGGCACAAGCCGTGCTTGCAGCTCCGCCACCGCCTGCTGCATCAGGTACGTCTCCTCGCCGTGGAATATATAGACATTCCCCACGGCGCCGGACTGCACCTGCCGGTGCAGCTCCTCGTAGCCGGGGAGCTTTTCGTTTTTCTCTGTTGCCATGGTTATCCTCCGTTTACCGTGATGCGGATGTTCCCCTGCCAGTCGGTGCGCCAGATATCCGCCCCCACCGCCAGTAGCCGCTGGAGCGTCTCCTCCGACGGGTGGCCGTACTGTTATCGCCCACACTGATGACCGCCGCCTCCGGCGTCACCGCCTTCAAAAAGCGTATATCGCTGCTATACCGGGAGCCGTGGTGGCTGACCACCAGCACCTCCACATCCGGCAGCGGGCATACGTCTCCGCCAGCTTCCGCTCGGTGGAGCCGGACATGTCGCCGGTGATCAGCAGGTCGAAGTCCCCGGACGTGGCCAGTGCCGTCAGTCCCAGCTCGTTCAGGTCGCCGCCGGACTGCACCGGCGGATAGACCGTCAGGACAGCCTGTCCCAGCGGGCACGTCACTGTGTCCGTTACCCAGACCAGCTGCACATCCTTTTCCTCCGCCAGCGCGGTGAGCCGCTCCCGCACGCCGTATTCGTCCTCGATATCCGGCAGGTAGAGCTTGTCCACCGGCACCCGGCGCAGCACCTCGTACAGCCCGTTGGTGTGGTCGGCGTGATAGTGTGTCACCACCACGGCGGAGAGCCTTGTGACGCCCATGCTGTGCAGCGTGTCGGCGGCTGTCCCGCCGGGGATCCTTATAGCTGTTGCTGCTGCCGCAGTCCACCAGCGCCGTCTCGTCCTGTGACCAGAGGATGACGCTCTCCCCTGCCCCACGTCCAGTGCCAGCGCCGACAGTGCACCGTACCGGTACGACTGCTGGTTGACCCAGATGGTCGCTATCAGCGTCACCGCCGACAGGACGGAGGCCACCGCGTATTTCCGCCGCCCGTCCGGGGTGACGGCGCAGCCGATAAAGGCCGTGTACACAAACAGCAGCCAGTACAGCGGGTAGGGATCGGTGAAATAGATGGCGTGGTAGCGCCAGCCCATGAGCCACTCCGCCACCAGCAGGATATAGCGAACCAGCACCCACGCCAGCGCGCCCAGTATCCGCGCCAGCGGCAGCCACACAAAGCCCAGCAGCGCCGTCACAAAAGGCGGTCATGAAGCTCCAGCCCGCCGCCGGGACTGCCAGCAGGCTGGACAGAGGCGCTACCAGCACGAAAATGCGGAAGTAATACCAGGCCGTCAGCGGTGCGGTGAACACCACGGCGCTGAGGGTCGCCGCCAGATTCGCCATCACAAAGCACAGCCCGTGGCGCAGCACGCGGTTTTTGCCCTTATACCAACCGGTCAGACCCCGGTACAGCCGAGGCGACAGCAGCACCATGCCCAGCGTGGCGGAAAAGCTCAATTGCAGGCTGACGCTGGCGGCGGCAAAGGGGTTGGCCAGCAGGATCACCAGCAGCGCCGCAGCCAGACTGGTCAGCGGGTCGCTGTTCCGCCGGAACAGCGGCGCCACCAGCAGGAACATCTGCATGATGCATGCCCGCACCACCGAGGGCGACAGGCCCACCATCACCATGTAGAACAGCAGCGCGGGATGGTCACGGCGCACAGCAGCCTCTGCCGCCGGGAGATCAGCAGCGCCAGCAGCGTCACCAGAAAAGCGCAGTGCAGGCCCGACACCGCAAACAGATGCGCCAGGCCCGTCTCCTGCATGGCCAGATAGTCCCTCTCGTCCATGGCGGACTTGTCCCCGGTCAGCTCTGCCGTCAGGAAGCCGCTGACCCGCGGATCGTCCCACACGGCGGCGATCCTCTCCCGGAACGCCTTCGCCGCCCGCTGGGGCAGCCAGCGCAGCGCACCCTCGCTGCCCCGGACAGCTGCACGTCCTCCCTGCCGTACAGCAGAGCGTATACGCCCCGCGCCGTGAAGTGGGTCAGATCGTTGTTGTAGATATGGGCGGCGGACTGCCACTGCGCCGTGCCCGCAAAGGGTGTTGCCCGGCCGGGCGTCCAGCAGCTCCGGCTCGCCGTGACAGCACGGCTCTGGCGCCGGGATAGCCGTCCAGCTTCACGGTGATCCTACAGCCCCGCTCCGTCTCCTGCGGCCAGTCGCAGACCGTGGCGGTAAAGGGCGACACGGTGCCGCAGCGCTGCTCCACAGGACGCTGCACCAGATACCGATACCCGGCAAAATACGCCAGCGACACCGCCAGCGGCAGCAGGATCAGCAGTCCCCGGCGGAAGCAGACGCTCCTCCGCGCCGCAAGCAGCCACACCAGCGCCAGCAGCGCCGCCGCCTGCGGCGGCGTACAGCTGCCAGCCGTCCCATGGCAGCAGCGCCGCCAGAAAGACGCCGGTGGAGAAGGAGAACCCTATGGTAGCCAAAACGCGCATGGTTCTCTCCTCCCCGGTCGTAGTCGTATTCTATTATAGCAAATCCCGCCGCCCGTGACAACACCCAAAGGCGGCTACGGGCGCATACGGGGATCAGCAGCATTTTGTCCGGCACCTCGCCCTCCGTCAGCTGGTTTACCGCGCGGATCAGCTCCTCGTCGGTGCGGTACTGCTTCGCCGCGTCCCACAGCGTCTCGTCCGCCGCCAGCCGCCGCATGACCAGCGAGGGGCGGCGCCCTCCTCCCTTTCCGGCACGGTCTGCACGGCGGTGACGGTGGTCAGCACCGCTCCCCGGCGGCGGGCGTTACGGACACCGCCTGCCGCAGGTCGCAGCCGGTACCGGTGAAGGCCACCTCCGGTGCGCCGCAGCGGGTACATCGTCTCGCCGTCCCGCAGCGGCAGCTGCGCCGTCCGCTCGGTAACGGCGGGGGCTTCCGTCTCGTCCAGATACAGCAGCTGCATGCGCACGGCGGCGCAGGGCGCGCCGTCCTCCGCCGCGGCGGGCGCGCAGCTCACGTCGGTGACGTACACGAAGGGGCGCTGCCGCCCGAAGTCCAGATGCGCCGCCGCTTCCTGCCGCGTGGGGCGCTCCTGCGCCGGGGGAAGGGACACCGGCTCGGTGTCCGGCTGCACGGCGCAGCGGATGCTGTACAGGTCGGTGACGCAGGCCACCGTCTCGCGCCGGGTGATGCGCACCAGCAGCCGCAGCTCGGCGGAGACGGCGAAGCCGGAGGACTCCTCTCCCCGCAGCAGCCGCGCTTCGCCGCAGAGCAGCTGCGGGCAGACCGTGACCTCGCCCTCCTCGCCGCCGGAGGGGCTTTCCACGATCTGGGAGAAGGGCAGCACCGCCGTGTATGTATGCAGCTTCTGCTGCTGGCAGCGGTACAGCGCGGAGAGGGTCACGTCGCCCTTGACCAGCAGCTTATTGCCCACAAGCTGGCAGCTGCCCACCTGCGGGTACAGCCGCCACAGCAGCAGATCCTCCGGCGCGGGCTGGCCGGGCGGCACCGCCGCCTCGCCTGTGACGGAGCACTCCCGCTCCGCCATGGACACCGTCAGGCACAGCTCCCGCTCCTGCCGCCGCAGGCGCAGGAAGGGATCGTCGTCCGCGCCCACGCACAGGCGGCGCGTGCCGCAGCGATAGCCGCACACCGTCCACTCCGGCATGATGCGCAGGGACAGGCGGCGGGGCGTCAGCGCCTGCGCCTCGCACAGCAGCAGCCGTCCCTCCGCCCACAGCACCTGACAGGCCGCCAGCGGACGGCTCTCGCCCCAGCAGGTGAAGGGCACGCTCTGCGTCAGGCTGCGCAGACCGACGCTCTCCTCCGAGGTGTAGAGCACCGTGACCTGTATGGTGCCCCCGCAGCTCCACCCCGTCCCCCCTGCGGCACGATGGAGCGCAGACACAGCTGCCCCGCCGTCTCCACCACGCGCCCCATGTCCGGGCAGTAGTCGGCGATGGCTGTTTCCAGCGTCTCCTCATGGGTCAGCGTCAGCCGGGAGGCGTCCTCCCAGCAGGTGATGTCCTTCCACTGTAAACCACATTCCATAGTTATAGCCCTCACATTTCCACGGTTTGTCACCAGTGTATGTGCGGGCGCGGGCGGTTATTCCCGGATACCGAACAGCCGCCGCAGAATGCCCCGCATGCCGCGGGGCGCACGCCACACCACGATCTTCACGCTCTCACCTCCTGTCACGCAAGCACGCCACGCCGCAGGCGATCAGCAGAAACGCCACCAGAAACATCAGGCACCCCACCGGAAACACGGCGGCGATCAGGATCCCCAGCCCCAGGCCCAGGGCGCAGATCCCCCAGAAACCAGCTTCCCGCCGCCACATCGTCGCACGGTATATCCCTCCCCTGCTCCAGTATATGAAAGAGCGGACGCGGCGTGCATGGCGCGCATGGCGTGCAGCGCGGCGGTGCTTCCTGTCATTCCGAGCCAGTGCGAACACTGGCGTGGGAATCCGTCTCCCCAAAAAAAGAAAAACGGATTGCCGCGTCGCTACGCACCGCGAAGCAAGTACCCTTTGGGTGCTCCGCACGCAATGACAGCGCGGCGCTGCTGCGCTGATGGGACGTCGGGACGTCGTCCCCGACACGCGGTTCAACATACCGTCCGTAGGGGCGGGGCCCGCGTGCCCCGCCGAAAAATGCGTACCCGGCGGCGGGACACATGGGTCCCGCCCTACAGGTACATACCCCCTCAAAAAAACAACGCGGCGCCCCGCAAGGGGCGCCGCGCGTTTTCCGTCCATGTGTGGCACAGACGGAGGAGGGTTATATTCGCCGCTTTTACAAGCGGGAACCGCGTTGTCAACTCTTATTCGGGAACAGCGGTATACCAGGTGTCGGTGCCGTGAGCTTCGGAAACGACCTTCAGATTACCAGCCACGATCTTGTTCACGTCGGGACGCCGTCCCCTACAGACGGTTCACCGTACCTGCATTCCACTCTCCACCCGGCCGCCGGGGCGATACTCCTCCGCCGACACGGTCAAGGCGATGCCGCCTGCGGACAGCTCCGTCAGCCGCGCCCGCAGCGTCTCCGCCGTCTGTGCCGGGAGGGACACGCGGAGCCGGATGTCCGCGCCGTACACGGCCTCGTCCACCGTGCCGCCCAGCGCCGTCACCTCGCCCCGCACCCGCTCGAACAGCGCGTAGGGGCACGGGATATCCGCCGTCGCCCACAGTCCATCTCCGCCGCGCCCGCCGCCGCCAGCGCATCCCGGGCGCTTTTGGAATACGCCCGTGTCAGGCCGCCCGCGCCCAGCAGCACGCCGCCGAAATACCGCGTGACCACGCAGACCGTCCGTCACGTTCTCCCGCTGGAACACGTTGAGCATAGGCTGTCCCGCCGTGCCCTGGGGCTCGCCGTCGTTTGAACGCCTCCACCAGCTGATGGGGCAGCTTGCGGATGAAGCCAACGGTATCGGACACCACCATCGACCAGCTTCTGCTTACCAGTGAAGAAGGGGTGACACTTAGAGCACACTTCCACCTTGATATTCTGCTTGGTGGAACCTGTCTCAATCACATTACCGCAGGCGCAAGTAATAGTAGCTGCCATGGGGCGGTATCGCCGGTATATAGGCCGCCTGCCATCACCCCGGCCATATCCCGCAGAGGCGCGGCCTCCGGGCGGCACAGCAGCGGCAGTAAGATCCAATCTCCGAAGCACTTCCCCTCCGCCACAACCTCCGGCATCACGGGACAGGCCGCGGCGGCGGTCAGCTTTTGAAGGCGCTTTTCCGCGCCGTACAGCGCGTCTACCAAAATCAGCTTTTCCTTTGGCCGGGTCATGGCCACATACAGGATTCGCTGTTCCTCCGCAAGATTTTCACGGCGAAGCTTTTCTTCCAGCGCCAGCCGGGCCATGGTGGGATAGCGGATCTTCCGCTTCAGGTCGATGCACAGAGGGCCAAGGCCCAGTGCCGGGTGCACCAGCACCGGCGTATCGAAATCCTGCCGGGAAAAGGCGTGCTCCAAATCGCAGAGGAACACGATGGGAAATTCCAGGCCCTTGGATTTGTGAATACTCATCATCTGAACGCCGCCACTCCCCCCCAGCGGTTTTCACGGCAGGGAGCCTGCCCAGCATCAATGAGCCGCCGGAGTTGGGTGATGAAGGCGAACAGCCCCCGGTAGCCGCTGCTCTCAAAGCGCTCGGCATGGCGGGTCAGGGCTACCAGATTTTCCTGCCGGACGCCGCCCTCATCCATCGCGCCGAAGATGCCCGGCAGATGCAGCGTATTGTAGATGTGCCACAGCAGGCGGCACACGTTCATATCTGCCGCCGCGTCCCGCAGTCCGGTCAGCGTTGTCAGGAACGCTTGTACGTCCTCGCCGCCGTCCGCCAGCAGAGCGTCATAGAAGTCTCCCTCCCGGTCACGGCTGCGGATCTCCGCCAGACGGTCCGGCGTAAAGCCGAACACCGGGGAGCGGAGCACGGCGATCAGCGGCACATCCTGCCGGGGATTGTCGACGATCTCCAACAGGGCCAGCGTGACAGAGATCTCCGGGGTCTGGTAGAAATCGCCGCTTTCCTCAAAGGAGCAGGGCACATCCCGCTCCGCCAGCGCCTGAGCGAAGGCAGCGGACCGGCTCCCCGGAGAGCGCATCAGGATCACGATGTCCTCCGGGCGGCAGGGCCGCAGCGTGCCGTCCTCCCCGGTGACGGGATAGCCCTCATCCAAAAGCTGACGGATACGCTGCGCCGTGAACCGGGCCTCCGCCAGCAGCCGTTTCACCGGGCGCTCATTTGCCGCCGACTTCTGGTGGGCGGAGATGAGGTGGAATTCCGTCTCGCAGTCCTTCCGGGGCGGGTAGTACTCCGCGCCGAAGTGGAGGGACTCGTCCTCGCCGTATTCCATCTCTCCCATCTCCGCCGACAGGATGTTGGAGAAGATGAAATTGGCCGCGTCCAAAATCTCTCCCCGAGAGCGGAAGTTTTTGGACAGCAGAATTTTGCGGTTCTCCCCTTCCGCCGCATTTTCAGCAGGTGTGAAGCGGCGGTACTTGTCAAGAAAAATCGTAGGGTCCGCCAACCGGAACCGGTAAATACTCTGCTTTACATCCGCCTACAGTAAAGAGGTTTTTGCCTTCACGGGACACCGCCCGGAAAATGGCGTTCTGCACCTCGTTGGTATCCTGATACTCGTCCACCAGGATCTCCCGGTAGCGGCCCGCCACCTGACGGCCCAGTTCCGTAGGCGCGCCGTTCCGCTCCACCAGCAGGCGAAGGGCCAGATGCTCCTGATCGGAGAAGTCGGCGCAGTTCATCCGCAGCTTTTCCGTCCGGTAAGCGTCGGAAAAGTCCGCCGTCAGCTTCAAAAGGGCTGTCATGGCTGGGGCCATGGTCTGAAGGTCCTCCATGGCCTCCGTATCGCTGACCGCCAGCATGGGAGCCAGCTTTTTGGCGGCAGTTTTAGCGTTCTCCCACAGCCCCTTCAGTCTCACGACCTCCGGATCATCCGCCATTCCCTTCGGCGTGGTGAGCCGGGGGAATTCCAGTCCATCCAGAGAAATGCGGGCGGCTTCCCAGTTCTGTGCTGCCGCCAAGGGTGCGAAGCTGTGGCTGGCCCGCAGAAATTTTTCGCCATATCCCTTATAGAGATCCCCGCCCACGGTGGACTGTCCCGCTTGTCGCAGCGCCTCCATGTGGTGAAATCCCTTTCGACGGATGACCGCCAGCAGCTCGGCGGCGTAGGGCGTTTCGTCGAAGTCCCCGCTCCGATTTTCCCAGATCGTCCGATTTTCCGCGAGCCAGTGTTCGGGATCAGCGTGACTTTGCAGCTTTTCGTAGGTTTCCAGCACCAGATCCTCCAGGGCGCTGTCATCCCGGCCCGCGCCCAGCGTATCCGCCAGCAGCGCGCCGCCCTCGTCCAGTTCCTCGTAAAACCGCTCCAGTACCCGGGTCAGCACCCGCTGGCGCAGGAGCTTTGCGTCATTTTCGTCCAGCACCCGAAAGTCCGGCGTCAGGGTATAGCGCTCTCCCTCCTGTGCCAGAAGATGGGTGTTCTCCCGCAGCAGCGCCGTGCAGAAGGCGTCCACGGTCTTGATGTCCGCCTGATACACCCGCAAAAGCTGGCTGCGGAGGTGTCGGTCCTCCGGGGTCTCCGCCATCCGTTTGGACAGTTCGGCGGCGATCTTGCTCGCGCAGCTCCGCCGCCGCGGCGCGGGTGTAGGTGATGATGAGAAAATCATCGATATGGCAGTGGTCCTCCGTCACGTATCGGAACAGCCGCTCGACGAGCACCTTCGTCTTGCCGCTGCCCGCCGCGGCGGACACCAGCAGGCTCCGCCCGCGGTTCTCTACCGCCGCCTGCTGCTCGGCGGTCAGGATTCAGCTTTGCCATGGGTTTTCCCGCCTCCTTCGTCCAAGTTCTTTCAAAAAATTCCTCCGGTTTTCGCGGCGGATGTACCGCAGACGATCCGATCCCGGCCATTTTCGAACTGACAGGCGGGCGCGAATTCGCAAAGGTGCGGCACTGGCTGTCCTCCTCGCTGTGGCAGCAGGGGTCGGCGTCGATGTTGCCGCCTCGCCAGCTCGTCGGAGATCTGGCCGCAGCAATTTGTCCACATACGTGCCCAGCTTGCCCAGCTGGGCGCGGAGGCGAGGCTGCCGGTGAGATTTCCGTCCTTGCCCGTTTTTCACGCGCACCGGGAGATAGCACGGCGCTCCCTCCAGCGCGCTGTGCTCCATGGCCTGCACAGCACCGCCGGGTCCTCAAGCACCAAGTCCCTGCGCTTGCAGCTCTTTCCCGCGCGCCGATTTCAGAGCCTCCGGAGGGATGGCGCGATCCGCCGGCAAAATTTCGTCCCGTGCGGGAAGATAGAGGACCCCCTGCCGGCTCAATCTCCGCGCCGAAAGATTCCGCCCTTCATCCCGCAGGGCAAAGAGGTACAGCAGCATCTGAATATCCAGTCCCGTAGCGCGGACGTCCGCCAGATCAAATTTTTCGCGCCGGTTTTGTAGTCCACCACGCGGATATAGAGCTTTGCCGTCCCTGAGCCAGCCGTCCACGCGGTCGACCTTGCCGGTGACCGCCGCAGTTCCCCGCCCGGCGGGATGGTCACGGCGGGCAGTGTCCGTCCTTCCCGCCGAAGCCCAGCTCGAAGGCCAGGGGCGGAAATCGGAGTGGCGCAGTTCCTCCACACGTCGGTCCATGATGCGTAGGCCGTCTCCGCAGCCGGTTGAACAGATACCGGAACCGGGCGGACTTGGCCCTGGAAGGTCGGGGCAGTTTTTTCGGCGTACTTGGTCGATATACCGCCGCACCAGGCGGTGAAGCGCCCGTTTCCACCAGCGTCAAGGCCGCCCCTGCGCCACGTCGGAGGATGTTTTTCCAGCAGATAGTGGAGAACGTGCCGACCTGCGGCGCGTCGAAAGCCCGCAGCTGTGCGCTCCTTCGCGCGCAGGCCGTACTGCATGAAGTAGGCGAAATGGCAGTCCGCGCCTTGTCCATGCCGGGAGGCGGTCATGGAAACCCGCGCCCGTAAAGGCCCGACGGCCGGGGGCGACAGCCGTCCCCGTATAGGCGCGGGCAGCCGCATCCATGGCGGCTTAAGCGCCGGGCGCAGTCCGCCGCGCCGGAAATAGCGCCACGCTTCCCCGCCGTCCGCCCGCGTAGTCCCGCCAGCGCCAGCGCGGGGGTTCCGCTCCAGGCGGTATGCCTTGTCGGCTCCTCGTGTTTCACCGCTTTACCGGGAAAAGTTTCCGCATCCGCTCCACCACAAAGGGGGCGCAGTTCGCGCCCGCATCCGTCACCGGATAGGACACCGTCAGGCCGGTCGGGGGCTGCGCCAGCGCCGCGTAGATGTTCTGCAATTCGTTGCCCAGCCGTTCCATGCCGGTGGGGACAGCAGGCGCCCTCGAGCTGCAGCGCCGCACGGTCCTCCTGTTCAGCAGGCCGCCGCCCACCGTGGGCAGCACATGGTCGTTGGCGCCCAGCAGGAACAGATGCGCCACCGTGTGGCGGTCGTTCCGGTTCAGCGGGCTGACTTCACCTGATCCAGCGTGGCCGGTATGGTGGCCACGGCGTACTGGCTCAGCGTCAGGCGCAGCAGACGGGCGAACTCCTCTGTTCCACCTCCGTGTCGCCCAGCAGCTCCACAAACTGGTCGAGCACGCCGCAGAAAATCTCCCAAAGCTGGGCGGTATTCCTCCGCCGCCTGCATCCGCCCCGCTGCCCGCGCTCCTTTTCCCGCTGCTCCAGTTCCTCCGGCGGGCCGGCGCGTTTCCGTCTCCATGAAACCGTACAGGGCCTTACCCATGTCCCGGTTTTCCCGGCCTTCAAGCCCCCGCCAGGGGCTCCAGCGGCTCCCGCACCCGGCGGCGCACCTGATTGACCTGCGCCAGCTGCCTCACGGCGCTTGTCGGTCATCCACGGCGCGCCGTAGCCCTCCGGGTCGGCCGTCCAGTCCTCGTCACGGAGCCACGCTGGCCGGAATGTCCCATCAGAACATAGTTTTCCAGCAGGTCACATTCCTCTGCCGTCAGGCCCGCCAAACCGGTTTTCAGCCAGCGGAACATATCCTCGTACTCATAGCCGTTGGAGATGGAGGACAGCACGCCGGTCAGCAGGCTCAGCACCGGCTTTTCCAGAATGTCGCTGCGGCGGCTGAGATACACCGGGATCCCGTACCGCTCGAACACCGTTTCGATGGTCCCGGCGTACTCCGTCATATTCCGGGCCGCCACGGTGATGTCCCGACAGCGGCACTTCCCCGCCGCCAACAGACGGCGGATGTCGGCGGCGGTCTGCTCCACCTCGCTCCTCCAAATGGTCGCAGAGCTTCTTGTCATCCGTGACCGGGCGTCCCGCCCGCCGCCGTGGAGCCGGGCGTCATACGCGCCGAACAGCAGCGCCGTGGATCCGTCAGCTTCTCCGGGTGGCACCGGGGATGGCCTGTACCTGCTCCACAGCTCCTGCGGCGCAACGCGGTAGGCGTCACAGCTCGTCCGCCAGCGCCACCAGCTCCCGCAGGAATGCCGGGCTGCTGGGACGGTCTGGCGAACACCGTCAGGTACGACGCCACCTCCTGCAAGGCGCGCCGCATGGTCAGTATTTTTCCGCCGTTGTCCAGCGTCACCTCCGCCAAGCCGCCGGTCTGCGCCAGCACCCGCGTGGCCAGACTCTGAAAGCTCAGCACCTCCCGTCCCGGCTGGCGGTGTCGCCCAGCGCCCGGCAGAGATCCAGCTCCGCCTCGTGGGTGGCGTGCTCCGGCACCAGCAGCACCTGTCCGCACTGCCCCCGCCGCGCCGCCATTCTATCCAGCACCCACCGACTCTTGCCCGCGCCGGCGCGGCCGGTGATGATCTTCAGCTCCACCACGTCACCTCCTGTCGTTTTCTGATAGTATACCGCAAAGCCCGCCCAAAGGGGAAGCATGCGGCGAAAAAAAGGACGGCAGAGCCGTCCTTTTCAGCTTGTCAAAAAGTCCGTTCGGACTTTTTTTTTTGACAAAATCGCAAAATAAAAAACAGTATTTTATTTTGCGATTTTGGTCGCTGCGGCGGGTGATTGAACGCGAAAGGGAACCCTGACGGTTCCCTTTCACACTACCATCGATTGACAAGGGCAGACACGGTTTTGACGGGCAGAAATGCGCCCATACTGCGTCAAGCCCCTTGACAATACGGCAAGTATTCTCTGCGGGTCTTTTTTCTTGTCTGGACACATTTCTGCTCCGGCAAACTGCTCCGCACCTGCCAGCGATGGATTTTCGAGTGATTTTGGTTTTTGAGACGCAGGCGGGCTGGCGCCCGCCAAGGCGAAAACAAAAAGCGCCGGAAAACACGCTGGCAGGCGTGTTTGCCCCTTGCCAATCGATGGTATCCTTCCCTCCGATATGCGTGACCGTGCAGGTTCTTTGACAGACTAAAAAGGACGGCAAAGCCGTCCTTTTTACAGATGCAGTTCCTGCCGCAGGCGATCCCGGTTTTCCTCCGTGACCGTCACCACCCGCACACGCGGGTGTGCTGCCACCGCCCGCAGGAAGGCCGTGTCCGCCTTTTTGCAGAACACCTAAAACCGGCATATCGCCGTCCAGCGCCGCCAGCACCGCGCCGCAGAACGCCGCGGCCTGCGACTCCGGCCCCAGCTCGTCCATCAGCAGCACATCGCCGCGGCGCTGCGCCAGCGCCGCCGCACCCAGTGTGTCGAACCGTGAGGGGTCATCCTCCCCGCAGTAAAACAGCAGGTTGTCCGCCGCCGCTTCGCCGCCCACGGCGGCAGCAGATGCACCGACGGCCTGTCCATCACCCCTGTCACACGGACGGTGCGGAAGCCGCAGGGGTGTGACCGGCCAGCAGGTGCCGCGCCAGCGTGGACTTGCCCACGCCCTTCTCCCCGGTGAGGAACAGATGCTCAGTGCATGGGGCAGCCATGATGTACCTCCCCGCGGCCTCCCGCCGGGTCGCGCGGACACAGATCATCTCCCCGGCGATGGACACCGCGATCTCCTCCGGCGTCACCGCCTTGATCGCCGTGCCAATGGGCGTGTGGACAAAGGCGATCTTCTCCTCCGGGATGCCCGCCTCCCGCAGCCGCTGGTTCACATAGGCGGTCTTTTTTCCGGGAGCCAATGACGCCCACATAGGCTGTCTCCCGCCGCAGTACCTGCACCTCGCACTGGAAGTCGTGCTCGTGGCCGTTGGTCATGATGACCACATAGTCCTCCGGCGTCAGCGTCACCGAGTCCTCAAGGGGCGTGAACGCCGCGCAGATCGTCTCGTCCGCCTGGGGAAATTCTCCGCCGTGGCAAAGCCGGGACGGTCGTCCAGCACCACAGGCCGGAAGCCCACCGTCCGCAGCAGGGGCACCAGCGCACGGGCGATATGCCCCGCGCCCAGGATCAGCGCCCGCTCGCCCACCGGCAGCTCCACGGAGAAGCTATTTTCGTCCGTTTCCGGCTGCTCCGTCACGCGGGGCGCGCCGCCGTCCAGCGGCAGCACCAGCCAGCCCGGTGTACGCTGCCGCACCCGCCGCAGCACCTCTGCCGCCGTCTCATCCCAGCGGGTATCGTCCAGCCGCGCCGGGCTGAACAGCACCTGTCACGTCGCCGCCGCAGGCCATGCCCAGCTCGCCGTCCTGGGACAGCTTGAATTCCCGGATGAAGCCGCTGCCGCCGCTGGCGAGCAGCTGCTGGGACATCCGGATGCTCTTCAGCTCCACAGCGCCGCCGCCGATGGTGCCGGCCAGCAGCCCCTCCCGCGCCTACCAGCATCTGGCTGCCCCTGCCCTGGGGCGCCGAGCCGTCGTCCCAGATGATGGTAGCCAGCACGGTGTCCTTTTCTTCTCCCGCTGATAGACCAGCGTCTGAAAGATGTTGTTCATAAAAGTGCTCCTTTGCCCTGTCAGGATACGCCCGCATACCCGCCCCTGCGGTCGGGTCAGGCTTGTTATCTCAGTCCGCTGCCAGAGAGTGGGCGGTCAGCGCCGCGTACTGCTCAGCGGTCAGATCGCAGTGATAGAACAGCTGGAAGTACGTCTGGGTCGTCTCGTACATGTCATAGTCCGCCGCATCGGGATAGAGCACCTTGGCCATCCACTGCATGCCCAGAATACGCTGGACACTGGGCGGAAGCCCATCCAGTTGTACGGCCCCATGGGGACCTCGTAATACCTGCCATCCCTGATAGCCGGGATGGTCTGCCAGTTTTCGTTATCCGCCACGGTGCTGTAAATGCTGCCGGGGGCAAAGATCACCACAGCGGGGTTCCAGTTGAGGATCTGCTCCATGTCCGCCTCGTTGCCGGTGCCCTTGCTGGACGGCTCGTCCACCACGGCCAGATTATTGCACAGCATGTCGATGACCTCGGCGTGATAGGAGCCCTTGGCGATGACGTTCAGGCCCTCCTCACCGGTGATGTACAGCAGGTTCGCCTTCTCCACACTGTCGGCAATGGCCTTCACCTTGTCATAGGCATAGCGGCAGTAGTCCGCCAGCCCCTGCGCCTCGTTGGGCATGGCCAGCAGGTCGCCCAGCATAGCATAGGTATCGTCCATGGAGGCAAGGTACGCGTCGATATGGACAAAGGGGATGCCGGTCTGCTCCTGCAGGGGCGTCCAGATCCTCCGCCATGCTGTCCTTGGGCTCGCCCACGTCGATGACCACGTCCGGCGCCGCCGCCAGCAGCGTCTCCAGATTCAGCTCACCCTTGCCGCCGTACAGCTGTCCCAGCAGGGGCAGCTCCAGATACTTGGCGTCAAAATAGCTCTTGGCGCTCTCGTCCCACGCGTTGGCCACGCCCACCATTCTGTCCGGCGCGATGGCGAACACCACCATCTGCGCCAGAGGGCCGGACACGGCGATCTTCTGAATGTCGGCGGGCACCGTGACCTCGCGGCCGCAGGAGTCCGTAAACACGCGGGTGGTCTCCGTCTGCGTGCCCTCATCCGCTGCGTCCGGCTGCTGCCTTTGGCCGCAGGCGAACAGGCTCAGGCTCATGACCAGCGCCAGTACCAGCGCCAACAGCCGTTTCACGTTCTTGTTCATGTATTTTCTCCTTCTTCCAATTCAATACGATCATTCCAAAGCGCCGGACACCGGGCAGCTGCCACGGAAATTCCGGATCGCCGGTGGAAACAAGTGATGTGGGCAGCGCTTCCGCCGCGTCCCCCCTGCCGTACAGCGCCATAATCGCCGCGCGTCCTCCTGCGTACGGAGAGGCTGGGGAAAGTCCAGCGCCATGCGGCGGCTGGTGTAGGGGATGCCCTGCCGCTCCAGATAGCCGCAGGCGCTCTCGAAGCTGTGGCGTCCCGGCTCACGGGCGCGCCGGAAAACCGGTGGCACGTGTCGTCCCGGACAATGGCCAGCACCGTTCCCCGGCACTGGCGGCGGGCGGCGGCGACGATCTCCTCCATGCTGCCGAAAAAAGCAGAACACCATGGCGTCAAAGGGCTCCGACGGCGTATAGGCCAGCACATCGGTACACAGAGGGGTCACATTGCGGATATGCCGCCGCGCCAGCTGACGGCGCAGCACGTCCAGCGCCCGGTCGTCCCACTCCGCCGCCGTCACATGCCCGACCAGCGGCGCCAGCGCAGCGAGATAGCCAGGCCGCACCCCCGCGTCGCAGACGCTGTCCGTTTTCTTCAGATACGGCGCCAGCAGCGCCGCCAGCTTTCTCATGAAAGTCCGTGCGTTCACAGGCGTCCGCCATGAACGACGCGCTCCTCCGTCCACTCAAACATGGGAGCCGCCCCCCTCTCCGGCAGCAGCACCCGGCCGCAGGGCGTGTCCAGCACCACAGCCTCCACGCCGTACAGCCGCCGGAGCAGCCCCGGCGTCAGCATCGGCTGTGCAGCCGTCCGCCGCCACCTGTCCGCCGCTGGGAAAACCGCAGGGG
>VOFG01002319.1_pt1 | contig 32928 bp, 31 predicted proteins | sample 5384171 | NCBI WGS metagenome assembly VOFG01 (sample SAMN12384726, study PRJNA508395) | human gut metagenome | isolation source: healthy gut F | host: Homo sapiens
ATTCTTGATTTGACACTTTCAAGGAAAAAAATAGAAGGTGGTGCCTTTCCCTTCTTCGGAATCGAACCAGAGCTTACCACCGAGTTGTTCGACAAAGTCTTTACACAGCATTAATCCCAAGCCAGACCCCTTTTCGTTATTTGTCCCATAAGAAGTAAAATGAGTGTTTGGCCTCAGCAGCTTACCCTGATCTTCTTTTTGATCCCTTTACCAGAATCTTTTACACTGACAACGACAAAATCCCCGTCTGTTTTGGTTGATACCGTAATCAAACCTTTTTCGTAGCTGAACTTGACTGCGTTGGAAATCAGGTTACGGACGATAGTTTTTACCATATCAATGTCTGTCGATCCCATCAGTTCTTTATCCAGACCTTCAAGCATGATGGATATGCCTTTCTGGGTAGCCATTGGAATAGATATCTCGGCAGTGCTGTTGACTATGCTGTTGATGTCGACTTGTTGTCTGTAAATGTTCTGTTTGTTCAGGCGATTCTTTGCCCACTTCAAGAGGTTGTCGAAGCTGGAATATCTCTTCCGATGTCTTGTTCATCATCTGAAGCATTTCGTATACCTCATCGCTAACCTGATTCTTATCGACCATCATCAGGATGGCGTTATTCATCATCTTCAAAGAACCAAGCGGAGAGCGTAAATCGTGTGCAATAACGGAATAGAGCGTGTCGCGGGATTCGATTGTATTTTCAAGTTCCTGCTTGATACGTTTGATACTGAACAGTTCGTAACGGTGGGCGACACGTTTCACCAATTCTTCCCGTTGGAAAGGTTTTTGTTACATATTCTGTTGCTCCCCAACTGATAACCTTTTACGATACTTTGCATATCGCTCAAAGCTGACATGATAATGACGGGGATGTTGTTGGTTTCGGATTGCTTTTCAAATGCTGCAGTACCTCGTATCCGTCCATCTCTGGCATCATAATATCAAGCAGAATAAGATTGGGATGCCTTTCTTGGGCAATGCGTAGCGCTTTAGCTCCGCTATCTGTCGTCAGTAGCGTATAACCTTCTTTTTTAGTATCGCTTGCACAAGCATAACGTTAGTTGGCACATCGTCCACCACTAATACAGTATATTGTGATGCTAAGTTTTCCATTTGATTCTGTACTTTTCTTGATATTCAAATACTATCAATGATACAAATGTATTTAATTCTGTCGACATAATCGTCTTTTCCCCTAAAATAAATTCCATTTCTGAAGAATAATTCTTTTATATATTAAATGTGTCCAACTAAAACGCTTGATATAGGATGAGATGGGGCTTTTTATTAAAATTATTATTTAAGTTTGCACCATGAAATCAATTTAGTTCTTTTTAGCGCTCATATTAGCCAGCTGTCAGCCGGAAATGCCTGTAACATCCTCTATTCTGGTAAAAGGGAGATGGTTTGACAGTCCCTGTTAACAAGGAACTATATGGTTTTGACCATTGAAATCAACCATGCGGTGGATGAAACCGGGCTTTGAAGATGGAGTTCCTCCCTTAGTGCCCGTACGACCCTGTCCGCCGGGTTCTGACTACCCGAATGGATGGACTATTCCTTTCTGCGTTCTGATTCGGTACCGGGATGGCGTTGCTTTTCTGCGACGTCATATATGTATCCCGATACTAAGGAATTGATTGTGACAAGAACCGGCGTTCTCTGCTGGTTTCGGTGTCTGCTTCAGCCGAATCCAGAAAAGGAGGTGTCATTGCCGAAGGATATGGAGGAATACCGCTTCGGAAAGGTGAAAATATGATTTGTCTTTTTATATGAAAGGAGCCTCTATGGCTTCGAAGACCGTAAGTCTGACTTTGGCCGATTCTACTGGAAAAACGCCCTCAGCGAAGTTTTCAGGTAGCACCAGCTTATGAGTGGAGGAAGTACAAGCACACTTTTACCGCAACCTCGAATACGAATAAAAGCCGTGTTGACGATAACGACTGACAGTTGGCTGTTTTTCTGGCTGGATGTTGTTTCTCTGTTTCCGCAAAATACATGGAAAGGTCGTCCGAACGATTACGTCCGAACTGATGGAACTGATTGCAGCATTGAAGCCTGCTTTCATTCGCTTCCCCCGGTGGAAGTTTTTGTAGAAGGGTATACGGCGGGAACCCATCTGGTCACGGCGTGAAACCGTAGGAGACATTGCTGAACGCAAACATTTTTGGAATGTGGGCATACGGTACGACGAACGGCATCGGCTATCATGAATATCTCCAGATGTGAAGATTTGGATGCTGAACCGTCTATGTCATTAATAGCGCACCAATCAAAGTCGTCGTCCGCGTTTGCGAAGACATAACGGCAATGGGAAACTAGTACAAGATGTCTTGATGCCATCGCTTATGTTAGAATGAATCGGCCGATTCCATTATGGGAACTTTATGAGCTAGTCACGATTATCCGGAACCTTTTGATTTAGCGTTTATGTGAGATCGTAGCAACATACGGACTGGAATATACAAACTACAGAAATAAGTAAAAAACAAAAACAGTTTCCTTAGATTATGTGCAATAGCAACCAGGGTAAACTCTGTTTTTACCTTCTCCAACCCTCTTAATCTAAACCGGTTCCACGCCGAGTTATGCTTTATCTGTGCAAAGACAGCTTCCGGTTCTGTACATCGTCTGCCCCGATGATAAATACCTTCCTCACTCATGAGTCTTTCACGTGCTTTTTGTTTATACCTGTTAAGGTTATAGTTAACTTCTATGATCCGGTTAGTCTTTGATTTATGACATTGAGATTTCAGCGGGCAACCCTCACAGTTCTGTGCCTGATAACGCTTCAGTATGGATACATATCCCAAATCGGACTTACTTTTCCTTTGACCTTTATATTCCATATGTTGTCCCATCGGGCATACGTAATAATCCCTTTCCCGGTTGTAGTAAAGGTTCTGTATGGCAAAAGCATCCTTCTTCCAGGCACGCTTTTGCTCTTTGTGGAAATAATTGTACTTGACAAAAGCCTCTATACCCGCATTCTCCATAAACTCGTAGTTTTGTTCACTTCCATAACCGGCATCGGCCACTACTATAGAGGATTGCCTATGATAAGTCTCCCGAAAATCTTTCAAAAAAGAAATTAAAGTTCCCGTATCTCCGGCTCGCCTGTAAATTCCCAGATTGGTAATAAATTGATTCTCTGTAGCAATCTGTATATTATAGGCAGGTTTCAATTGCCCGTTTTTCATATGATCCTCTTTCATACGCATGAAGGTCGCATCCTCATCAGTCTTACTGAAAGAATTACGATCCCCTAATTTCTCTAATTGCGATTCGTATTTGGCAAGGCGAGGCAGATATTCTTCCTGTAGCTTTTTGATTTGTTTCTGCTCAGCTTTGTTCATTCCGGAGAGCCGTTTGTTTAAAGCGCCTCACTTTTTCCTGCAAACCACAGGAATCCATATCCGGTAAGCTATCTGGTGTCCTTTCCTGTTTATCCTGCTCGATATGTTTGTCAACCTCACTAAGGACTGCCTGTATTTTCGACTCCAGTTTTGCCTTGTTCTTTTCCACGCTCCCACGCCAGACAAAAGTGTAGCGGTTGGAGGCCGATTCAACTTTGGTACCATCGATATACTGTACATCCAAACTGACATAGCCGGATTCCTGTAACAGCAGAACAATGGCTGAAAACAACGATTTTATATTTTCTTTTAAGCGTTTGCCGCGGAAATCATTGATAGTGCGGAAATCGGGAGTACTATTACCAGACAACCACATGAAGTGAATATTCTCCTGCAAGGCCTTTTCTATTTTGCGACAGGAATAGATATTGTTCAGGTATGCATAAAACAGGACTTTGAGCATCATACGGGGATGGTAGCTGCTGGTACCTCCTCCTTTATATGCCCGCAGCAGACTGCTAATATCCAAGGCGTCTACAACACTGTTTACAACACGAACGGGATGATTGGGAGCTATCTTTTCCGATAAGCTGACCGGAAAAAGTACATTTTGGTTGGAAGTTAACTCTTTAAATACTATCTTAGCCATTCATGGCATAAATATCGGAGAAATTTACAACAGCCGATTTATATCCGAGATGTTTTAAAGGTACATAAGTCAAGTCGAAATGAATACCTTCCAATAATAGATCGGTGGTGACAAGCACTTGTCTATCCTCATAGGAGAGGATTGCCGCATCATCGCCTACGCCCTTTATCGTACTATTATTCTTTATTTCAATCCTGTCAGTTAGGTGGCGAATCAAACCGAATTCGCCTAATGTTGATATTTCTGTCCTGTTACTCATATTTGTTTTGTAATATATTATTTTTGGGAAATGTGATAATATGTTTTTTTATTGTCTCATTAAAACTCTGCTCATTGTAAAACCTGATTACAATCGGTAGATAATATAAATATTTCTTCCAACTTTCCGGAACAAGAGGACTGTTTTTTAAACGTGCTGCATCTTTTTCTGTTACTAAAATCAATTTTCCAGGTGAAGTCATCTTTTCGAATATCACATCCAATTTCTTGAAATCTGACTTGCTAAACGTATGATGATCAGGAAAAACGACCGGCAACACTTTATTTGAATACTTTTCTGCCTCACGAATAAATGGAGTGGGAACTGCAATACCTGATATCAACAATATATCATCTTCTTTTCCAATATTTTTATGGTTTAAGAAACGAGCTTCCGAGGGAATACAGGTTTGACTTCTCCATAAACGATGCTGGTAAAAAAAGTAACTGGTGAGCCCGCAACTTCATATTTTCTTCAATAATACGAAAATCGATCGGCTTCATATCTTCGTCGCATTTAGTAACAACCACGATATCTGTTCGGTTTATATTACTTATCGGTTCTCTCAGGTGTCCGGTAGGCATTAGTTTATCATTATAAAATAAACGATGGTAGTCACTCAACACGATCGAAAGGGAAGGGTGCACATATCTATGTTGATATGCATCATCTAACAAAATTACTTCAGGTCTGTCTTTTCAGGGAGGGATAAAAGATTTTGAATCGCCCGGCGGCGATTAGCGTCGACAGCGACAAGTATATCCGGAAATTTATTTTTCATTTGAAAAGGTTCATCTCCGATCTCCAAACTGGAACTTTCAGAATCAGCAAGAATAAACCCCGATGTTTTTCTTTTTTGTACCCTCGGCTTAATACTGCAATGCGATATTTATCTTTCAGTAAACGTATGATATATTCTGTATGGGGAGTTTTACCCGTTCCTCCTACAGATAAGTTTCCTATGCAGATCACAGGAATAGAATATTGTTCGGAATGTAAAATACCCCAATCAAAAAGTCGATTTCGCAACCATATCCCAATTCCATATAAAAAAGGAAAGGGGAGCCAGGTAGGAATTAAGTTTTATTTTGTCATTTTTTGCATGTAACTTCTTATCTGCTGACAAATATAGTTAACTTATCGGTGGCTGTCAGTTTTTATTTGTTTATTTCAAAAAGAAGATACAATTTGAATCTCTTTGAAAGATAAGTTTGTGTTTATTCTGAAATATTTTCAGGGAGTTTGTGACTATACACATTTATTGTAGAATTAAGTCAATATCCGGATAAGATATCCGTCGTATCTTTGTTGTCTTCTTGATAATCTCTTGTAAATTATATACTTTTTGCATTGTCCCAATTAACATGCTATGCCATGAATGTCAAAATAGAAGAAAGCTGGCGAAAAACGCCTTCAGGAAGAATTTGATAAGCCATACTTTGAGCAGTTGGTCACATTTGTCAAGAACGAATACAGAAGCGCACATGTGCTTCCTCCCGGACACCAGATCTTCCATATTTTTAATGCCTGTCCATTCGAGAAAGTGAAGGTTGTTATACTTGGACAAGACCCTTATCCCAATCCGGGGCAATACTACGGAGTCTGCTTCTCCGTCCCGCAAGGAGTTCCCATTCCTGGATCACTGGCCAACATATTCAAAGAAATACACCAAGACTTAGGCAAACCGATCCCCACATCCGGCAATCTGGACCGTTGGGTAGAGCAAGGCGTGTTTCCTATGAACTCGGTCCTGACTGTACGGGCTCACGAAACCGGCTCACATCGGAATATGGGATGGGAAACTTTTACAGATGCAGTGATAAAGAAATTGAGCGATGGACGTGAGAATCTGGTATTCATGCTGTGGGGAAGTTATGCAAAAAAGAGAAGATCGCCCTTATCGACACCCATAAACACTTGGTGCTGACAACCGTGCATCCGTCTCCACGCTCTGCTGACCATGGTTTCTTCGGCTGTAAACACTTCAGCAAGGCGAATACTTTCCTCCAAAGCAAAGGTATTCAAAAGATTGACTGGTAAGAAGTACGAGTTCCGGACATCCGGGTGTAGCCATTCCGGACATCCGGGTGTGGAGAGCGGTAACATCCGGGTGTAGAAAGGCGGAAGATGGGCATGTTACCAAACTTTTCTGCTTGCTTTTCGTTCTTTTTCCTACTTGTGTTAGTAAAAAAGGACCTTTATGTTTAGGGAACTATCTCCACACAGATGTATATCTGCACGGTTCCCTGCGTTTTTGTAAACAATACCGGCTACCCGTTTCAACGGCAGGTAGTGATACAAGTGTGATACAGGAATCCGGTATGTATCACTCCTTGCACACCATGTTTGTCAATGCTTGCACAACAAAGTGTGATAGAGTGATAGAGAAACTGGATTATTGTGCAAGAGAGAACCGCAAACTGATACCGTAGTTTGAGTTTGAAGTCGGATAAGATGCACTCGATATCAACGGTTCATTGATCTGAATATCATAGAATGCACGGACCGTCAACGCACGGCTCAAACCGTAATCAGCCGAGAAGGAGATTGTCTTTGCGATGTTACCGCTAGTAGCCTGCGTCAGTTGCGTGTCGATTTTACGAATCAACGACTGCATCTTGTTGAACGAGAAATCGAGGCGAACGGTGAGGTCATTGCTGAAATCACGCGTTTTCTTCATCTTCAAAACCTTGTTGAACTCGGCATATTTGTAACCCAAACCGATCGTCACTTTCTTGGAAAGTGCTTCGACCAATTGGTAGGATGTCGTGTTCAGGCTTAAATTGCGGGTAGTCGAATAGTCCGCCCGAACCGTCACGTTATTCAACAGCGTCGCATCTGCACCCAACAAAGGACTAAACGCTTCGGTAAGGCTGACAGACGAAATCGAATAAGGAGACGATGGTGTCGGGTTATCGTTCAGAATCGACTGGATATATCCCAGTCCGTCCTGCCCGGCATCCACCCAATTCAAGAAGGATGTGAAAGCACCTACCGAATAAGAACAACGGTACTGGTGACTCAACGTCAAGCTCTTGAAATATTTCTTGACAGCCGGAATCTTGATCAAGCCGTCGTAAGTAACGCGCCAGTTAGGCAACATGCTCTTCAACGAAGGGAAAGCCGTCAAGCCTACCTTCTTCGGGTCCTTACCGGTATAAGCGGCCAGAAATGCAGGAATCAGGACATCCGCCGAATTCCGGTTGACACCGTTCACATTACCTGTTCCCGGATTATAAGGCATTCCTCCCAAGCCTTTATCATGGATAAAGCCCACATCCGGATATTTCAAGCCGGAATACTTGCTTTCGATACGTTGGGCAATGATCTCGCGGTTTGCCAACAACTTGTCAAAAAGGCTTTCGAAGAATAGTTATTCATAGCATTGCCACTGCCTCCGAATGCGCTTCCCAGCGCGATTGTCGTCATGGTAAAGTTTCCCCCCATAATCTCCGGCATACCTTCATACATAAATTGTATTTCCGTATTACGCGTATCGTTGCGAAGAGCCGTCAAGTCGATCTTCAATCCAGTGATCGGTTCGAGGTTCGCCCGTATATTCAGATTTTTTCGTACTGGTCATGACTGCGGCATTCACGTCTCTCTCGGTATCCGTAATCAACCAGCCTTTTTTCATATGCCTCGTCTATATAGCTACGACGCACGTCACCGAACGCAAAACCGATCCCCGGGGAAAGTCCGAATGAAGAACGTCCCTGGCCAAAGATATCACCGATCTCCGGACGGAAACCGGGCAGCATCATACCGGCAGAGTTCGTAAACTGAATATTGAAACGGCGCACCATCATCAAAAAGCGGGCACTATGTTCAACCGCCTTGTAAAGAAAATCCTCAGTAGGGGCCGGTCCCGGTATGATCGTCAACTTCAAGCGCACCGTGTCTTGGTTCAAAATCTTAACCTGTGCGAAGTTGATCGGCTTGAACTTGACTTTGTAGACACGCCCGTCCGTTCTTCTGGCCGTGATTTGCACCTTTTTCGTAAACATTCCATGCTCGACAACCGTAGCGCTGTCCGGACTCAAGACAATTTCTTTTTCCAATTTCGGCTTTTTTCTTCTTCTCCGTTTTTTAGCCGTCGTCCGGGTATTGTTAAACTTCTGGTTGATCTTCTTCAAATATTTGTTTTTTGTTGTAGAGAGATAACAGGTTCAAGTTCGCCTGCAAATCGAACTGACGCTGGTTCTTGATCGTATTACCCATCTCGATATCTTCGCTTACCGTCGCTCCACGATCCCAGTTGTAAGTAGCATTGTAGCTCAAAAGAAGCATTGGTCCAATCCAGAACCGGGATCAGCTGCAACGGCAACTGCCAGGTCGCCATAAACTGCTGGTCATACTTCATCGGGGTTCCCAGGTCAGCGATGCTCTTCTTCACGGAATCTTTCCATAACTGGTAACCGTCCGGGTTCAGTTCCTTATTCACCTGCACATACGGTTCTTCGATACGGGCATTCGTACCGGAACTGAACGTTATGTTCAGGTTATTCGTAAAAAGCCCAGTTCAAACTGAAAGCACGGTCCCAATAGAAGTTCTGGCTGAATGTCACTGGTATATCGTTGGGGACACCTGTTGCCGCTCCTGTCAGGTCGCGTAATTTTATTTCGTAATAATTCCGCATCATGGCCGTCTGGAAGTTGATAGACGGGGCCACATTAAACGCCAGTTGTTTGGCATAGCGCGTATAGCCGTTGTTTTTCTTCAATAACTTATCGAATGGCTTGATCGGCTTGACATAAGGCACATAGCTATAGGCAAAATTAGCACGATAGTCTTTCGTCGTTTCATATTCCGTTTCCGGATTTTTCTTATCATTAATACTGTACGAATATCCGAGTGTAAAGTTTGCCGGATCATAAGGCATCGGATTCTTACTCTTGATATTCACACGCACATTATTAAACGAAACACTCTTGATAACCGTCCTATCTTGAGAATAATCACGGATCGAATCCTTCTCAGCCTTTGTTTCCGCCTTATCGATAGCATCCTTCAGTTTGACATCCTGATCCAGCGGATTGTATTTCGGATCATATGTTTCTTTCGAATAGGCATAATAGAACGGGATGCTGACTTGCGCCTTTTCCGGGAACAGCTTACCCAATTCGATAGAGGTCGCCACGTTATACTGTTTGAAGTCCTCCATCCGGCGTTCATTCAACGACTGGTCGAGAGCACCGAAACCAGCCGTTTCGATACGTCCGCCCACATTCACCGTTCCCAAGTCGGAAAGCGCAACATTCAAATTCGCATTGGCCGCCCATCCACCTTCTTCATTGAAGTCGGTCAGGCGCAATTCGTTCACCCAAACTTCCCCGCTCTTCAACTTATTACGCACGTTACGCACACCGATCATGACTGTCTTCACTTCGGAAAGACTCGGATTACCTTTGACACGGATCGTATTGCCATCGTTGTCCGGATCCCTACCAGAATAGACAGTCTGGAAAGACACTCCATTCGTACCGGACCGTTTTTCCCGGTTACGCTCCAGTTTTAGGTCCGTCAAAATCTCCAAACGGAAATTCAACATGTTTTCTGCCGGCCAAACGATTTTCTGGTGTTCCGAATTGTTATAGTTATACTCCCCGTGCGGAGTCAATTTCAACGGTACTTCATATTCGTAATAGTTATTCTTATAGTCCGATCCCAGGCGGATAAAAACAGCGAGATCGCCATCTGCAAGATCGTTTACATCAATTTCGGAGCCTCGGCATGTGTAAACAGTTGCAAGCGCTTATACTGCCGCAAATCATAATTCGTATTCTTATACACGGCACGTGCATCTTGAGCGGCAAGGTCCGTTATCTTTAAAGAAAGCGCCTGTTCGTTCTCCTGACGGATCTGAGGCTGGCTTGGATCCAGTACACGGCTGACGCCCGGGGGCAATGTATAGCTGACCGGATCCCTGTCACTGTTTTCCTCGATATTGACAGTCGAGACTTCCAATTTACCCTTCACTGCGGGCGGCATCTTCGGATCGGACAAATCCTGCTCGTAGGATCGCCATTCTCCGCGTACCAATTGCAGAGTACCGAAGCGCAACACGACCGATTCCTTAAATCCTGTCATATACATACGCATGAAACGAATCGTCTTGAAATCATTGATTGCCCCCACACGACGCTGGTATTGTTTTTACCGGAATCTTAAATTGATACCAGGTAACGGATTCTGTCGTACCATCCGCCAATCTTACTGATGAAGTACGTTTATCCGCAATGAAGTTTTCACCGACAACCGTATCCTGCGGAGTTATCCTGACTTTGTATTCGAAATATTTTTCATTTTTATTCAGAGTATTGTCCTGATTGATGTCTTCTACATCAGGCACGGTCTTGGAAGAAGTGCTGTAGCGCTCGCCCGAATCGTTGATATCTTTCGAGTTTCCTTCCGTTCCATTATAGCGTTTGTAACGTGTTAAGATATCCACCTCCTGAGAATCATAGTCCGAACCACGAAAATAGTGGAACTTGTCACCGGCCGGATCAAAGAAAGGGGACAGCTGTAACGGATCGTTCTCCATCTCGGTTAGGGTTACCGCATTCAATTTCTGGCGTAATTTATTCAGATAATCCTGGTAAGCCGGATATTCCTTTTCTTCATCCGAGGATAAACCGTTCAGGCCGACATCCTGCAACAGACGTGCACCTGCCGTATTGTCGAAGGCATAAACTGTACTCTGCTGTTTTGGAACCTTACCCCAAACAGTATAATCGACCTTAGACGTATCGCCATCGATTGGCAATCCGTTTTCGAAGAACTTCTTTTCATCCTTCAATATGTCTTCCGATATCTCACCCAAATTAAAATACAGATCCCCCCTGTTGTCTGACGATCATAAATGAACGGATCGAGCATCCAAAATTCGATATATTCGACATTCGCCGTCTCAAAGTCACTCTGGTCTATCTTTCGCATCATTCCACCGAAACGCTTTTCCGGGTTTTGCAATGTTCCGTCAGGATTAATATTATCGGCATCCAAGTTATACGGTCCGCGTTCCTGCGGATAGTAAGCCATGTTCAGAACTGTCAACGTATTACTTTCACTCATGCTTTGCTGCCGTTGCGGGAACAACTCTCTCGTCTCGATAGCACGGACATAATGGTTGGACAAATCTTTTGTCGTAATATATTTCGGACGCAAAGAAGAATTTTTACGCGTGAACAATCCGTCGATCGTGTACCAAGCGAGCAAAGCACGACTTTTCCCGTAATCGATATTATTGGTCAGCCCGGCTTCCGGGAACAATTGGGGCGTACCATCGTCATAAGGCACACTGGACAACTGCCAGGGATAAGGGTCGGAGAGGTCGAAATTGCTCTGTGTCGACTCGAAGTCATCCAGATACGAATATCCCCCCGTGTTCTTGTTTTCGTAATGCCCGGCAATCAAATGAGCGAACTCCGCATTGAAAGATATCTGGCTGGGTTTGCTTAGGTTCAGCAACGGCAGCTTGTCGAACATATTGGTAAGCCACTGACTCTCGCCCTTATAAGCCATAGTGACACCCCAGAGCGTATTCTTTATCGCTTCGTCGCCCATCGTCGTCTTGGTGGTCAACGGCATTTCGGACATGTGCATGATGGTAGCGCCTACCATCAGATTCGGGTTGAACTGATAGTTCAAGTCCAATCCCATCATGGTCTTACGCTGCATGTTATAGGCTGTCTGGTTTTCCAGCGAGACACTGACCGGCGTGCCTGCAGAAATAATACTTTCGTTCAGGATCGTCACCACGCCGGAAGTATAGTCGACGGTATAATCCACATTCTCGGTTAATATCGCTCCGCCAGCCGTTACTTTCACTGAACCTCGCGCTACGTTGGAAGCTCCCAACTGTATCTCGGCACCCGAAGAGGCTTTGTATTCCCCCTCCAGTTTGAACTTATTCTTTTCAGCAATCTGTCTGGCGACAGTCAATGTCGAGTCGTAGAGTTCCTGGAATACATATTTGTCAGCAATCGCATCATTGTTAATCTTTTTTACGCAGATAGGAGCCGAATGGTTCCACACTTGGAAAAATAATTTTCCCATTATCGGCAAGGACGGTCACACCTTCAATAAAGTCGTATATACCATCCGGATGCGGCTGATTGTTGGAATCATAGCTATCCAGGTTCAGCACTCGTAACAAGATTTGGTTGGCAATCGCCCCTTCCGGCAAATAGTTGACATACGTACCGGTTGTATCGCTTTGATACATGATATTCAACTTGAACTTCTCTCTTTTTTTGGACAGAGTAAGCTCCTAATGAATAGATATTTTTTCATCATCAGTTCCCAAAAAGGCATATCAGGCGACATGGTAATTCCTTTCAACAACTTCACATACAGGCAAGAGGCAGCCGATGAAGGATTGTCAGTCGAGAACTCACCAACCTGATAAGTCTTTCCATCCGAATAAGTATAATTGTAAGCGACAGCCAATACCTCATCTGCCTGCAACTGTGTTTTCAGCGAGATATACCCCAACTTCGTATTGACCGTATATTCGGACGCATCCAGCCAACGAGCGCTTTCCACTTCTTCATACTCCGTACCGTTAACAAAAGTTCCTCCCAACGCCTGATTTACCGTGCTGATATCACGAGCACCGGTAAATTGCTGGTTAAGGGTATTATATAATGTATTCGTATTATTATAGGGGATAGACAGCGCCCCCGAAGGAGAAACGACCGTCGTATTCGAAATATTATCATGCTCGGCCAGATCAGCAAAAGCGACCACGTTACGCGCCTGGTCATAAGTAGCCCGTTTGTTTGTCACCCAAACTTCCACCTTGATAATCGTGACGGGAGAGGAAATCGTATTCAGGTTCTTCACCGCCTCATCATAGCGGTCGCGAAAATAGTGTGACAGGAAAAAGTGACGATTCTCGTCATACTGGTCAATCGTCAATTCGAAAGGTTTTGTCTGCACGCCCCCTTTAGAACTGACCGTTTTCGATTCCGACTCCTGCTGTGCAAACAACGCATTGACTCGCAGCTTCCCGAACTGGAGATCCGCTTTCATACCGAACAGGGCTGCTCCTCCGTTGATTAGGGAGTTACTGGTTGTCATACTTACATTTCCGGCTTCCAGCGACTTGATAATTTCATCTTCCTCCCCGGTATAAGCTAATTTCAGTTTTTTGAGTCGAAATCAAAAGAGGTTTCGGTATTATAGTTCATATCGAAATTCACTTTGCTACCAACCGATGCCTGTACATTCAATTGAACATTCTCATCGAAATTAAAGAAGGTACGGTTACGAGCACGTTCCGGCAAAGAGGGATTTTTGGTTTTATTCTGCTTCAAGCCTAACTCCACTTCGGCCGAACCTTGCGTTTTCACCCGGACACCGCCCGGCCCAAAGATACGTTCCGCCGCACCGATATTGAACTGCATATCAGCTAAGTTGAACTGCTTATTAGCCGCCTTTTGAAATTCTTCCTCGTTTTTCTGGCGATAGTAGGATTGAACGGATTTTTGGAAACTATAATCCTGGTATTCCTCAGGGGTCAACGAAATAGGAGTAGTCAGATCGGCATCACCTAACTTGGTACGGACTACATATGTCCCGGTTCTGATATCATATTCGACCACTGATTTCACGTTATCCGGCGTCTTCAAGTCAGCAGGTGACTGCTTGGTAAGATCCTGATATTCTTCAGGGACCGTCTTAGCTACCGGAAAGCGGGTGCGCACCTCCGGCACCGTATCATCCGGAACGACCGGCTGTTCAGTATCCGGCAACGACATCTCATAGGCCAGAAAATCCGTATTCATAGAATACAGACCTGCACCAAACAGTAGAATTGTTATCCAGAGTATAAATTTCAGTGTCCTTCTCATGTTAATTGACACTTGACAACAGACAATGACAACCGACAATTCCAAATTCTCCTAAATTGCCAATTGCCAATTATCCATTGCTTAAAGCATTCTTAGGGCTGTTTTAATGACCTGCTCGACAGCCAGTGCAGGCGAACCTTTCAATATCGAGTTAACCGCCTTTTGCGAAGCGGCCTTCTGGAATCAAGCATAACCAATGCCGCCACTGCTTCTTCTGTGACAGCACCACTGGCAGCGACAGAAGAGGAGCCACCTGTCACTGTCATTCCCTCTATCGGCTTTACCTTGTTTTTGAGATCAACTAGAATACGTTGAGCTGTTTTCAATCCGATTCCTTTGACTGACGTCAGAGCTGTTTCGTTCTTATCTGCAATCACCCGGATCAATTCGGATGGTGACAGGGAAGAAAGGATCATCCGGGCAGTATTGGGACCGACTCCCGACACGGAAGTCAACATCAGAAACAGTTCGCGCTCATCTTTTCCTGCAAAGCCAAAAGCAAATGGGCATCCTCACGTATCACTTCGTACACGTAAATCTTCCCGGTCGGTTTCCCATTATAAAAAGTATATGTATTCAAGGAGATATTCAGTTCATAACCGATTCCGGCACATTCCAAGATCATCCTGGCCGGTGTCAGTTCTACTATCTCTCCCTTGATATATTCTATCATGTATCTTACGTCTTTATGATTCGCACCTATTATAACGCAAAATTAGACAAAAGCGTATATCCGAACTATCTTTTTTGGTATTATAGTTTCCAAAACCCCGGCAACAAGATTGTCAGCACCGTAAAGATCTCCAAACGTCCGACCATCATCAGAAAAGACAAGAACCATTTCGATACCACCGGAACATCAGCATAGTTTCCGACCGGTCCCAGACTACCAAGTCCCGGTCCAACGTTACTGATCGAAGAGATAGTAGCCCCGATCGTCTCCTCAAATCCTACCCCATCGATCATCAGCACCATACAGCTGACAAATATTAAAGCAATATAGGCAAAAGCGAACGCCAATACCCGGTGGACGATATCACCAGAAACAGCATGCCCGTTCATTCGTACCGGAATAATGGCATGTGGATGCGTCTGCTTCTTAAACTCATTAAAGAGGTTCTTGGTCAAAATCACAAAACGGCCCATTTTCAAACCTCCACAAGTAGAGCCAGCACAACCACATACCACCATCAGAACTAGCGCTAACAGCCAGAAAAACGGTCCCCACGGAATATAATCGACCGTTGCAAACCCACATGTAGACACCAATGTCACGACCTGGAATACCGTTTGCCTAAAAGCTGTACCAAAATCGTCCACAATTCCTTTATACATGATCCAGACTGTCGATATTGCCGTAATAATCAGTACGAACCAGAAAAACCAGCGTGTTTCTTCATCCGCAAATAACTTCTTGGGCCTACCGTTAAAAAAGAAATATATCAAAGTAATATTGGTCGCACCGATAAACATAAAAATCGTAATTATATATTCGATATAGGCAGAGTCCCAGTAAGCGATACTGGCATTTTTCGTGGAATAGCCACCTGTAGAAATACAAGTGAGCGCATGATTGACAGCGTCATACAAGTCCATTGGACCCGCCCATAAAAGACCACTAAGGATAATGGTCAGGAACAAATAAACTCCCCACACGCGCTTGGCCACCTGGGTAACACGCGGACGGAAACGTTCGTGCGTGATACCCGGAGTCTCGGCATTGAACATCTGGGTAGCCCCACCTCCGATAATAGGCATCAGCGCTACGGTAAACACGATCATTCCAATACCGCCCTGCCATTGCGTAAGGCTCCGCCAAAACAATATCCCGTGCGGAAGAGCTTCGATATCGGTCAATATGGTAGAGCCTGTAGTCGTAAATCCGGACATGGTCTCGAAAAAGGCATCGGTCACATTATCTATATATCCTCCAATATAGAATGGTAACATCCCCAAAAGGGAGAAAAGAGCCCAAGTTAATGTAACAGTCAGCATCCCTTCCCTGCGCCCGGCCGTATGTTCATTGGCTCGTAGTCCGATCAGCATAAAAAGGACTCCCGTTCCGAACATGATACCACTCGACTGAAGAAGCGGATAGAAGTCATTTCCTTCATATAAGAAAGCGACTGCCGTTGCAGCCAGCATAAACAACGTCTCAAGGATGAACATCATCCCTAACATCTTAATTATAAAACGAATGTTCAGCATAATATGCTATTAACAATTGACACATTGAACAGAGAAAAGAGACAACCCAGAGTTGTCCATTGACAATTAATTAAAGTAGTCCTCCAATTTACGCATAGCCGTATCCAAACAGAACACCACAACGTGGTCATAAGCTTGGATATGTGTATCACCCTTGATCATCATAGGCTCACCGTCACGAATCAATCCGCCCAACGTCAAATCTTTCGGAAGATTCAGATCTTTTACCTGCTTACGGGTAATTTTCGAATCGGGACGGGCAACAAGTTCCGCCACATCTGCATTGGCAAAAGTTAAACACTTCACGTTCGACACGTCTGCATCCAACAGGAATTGGTAGATATGGCTGGCAGCAATCAGTTTCTTATTGATAACCGAGCCGATGTCCATGCTCTCCGCTAAAGGTATGTAGTCGATATTTTCGATCTTAGCGATAGTCTTGAATACTCCGGCGCGTTTAGCAGCCAGACAAGCCAAGATGTTCGTACTCGAATTATCCGTCAGTGCGATAAATGCCTGTGCATCTTTGATCCCTTCCTGCATCAACAGATCGGTATCGCGTCCGTCTCCATTGATGATCAAGACATTTCCAGGGACAACCTCAGCTATACGGTGACTCTTTTCTTTGTTAGTCTCGATTACTTTTACACGGATATTGTTCGGAAGGTACTGGCAGGTACGGATCGCAATACGGCTTCCACCCATAATAATGACTTTCTTTACTTCGGGGTCTCGCTTGCCCGCATGCAACCGGACGTCTTCGATATGGCTTTTTAGTCGTTGTAAAAAAACGATATCTCCCGATTCTATACGATCCGTACCACGGGGAATAATGGTCTCGTTCTGCCGTTTGATGGCAACGATATGATAGAGTTTCTGTTCGTTCAGTAATTCGGACAGATGTTTGTTCTACAAGTCGGGAATTATCGCGCACCTTTACACCGATCAGAATCAGAGCGCCTCCGAACAACTCCCAGTATTGCCGAGTCCACGGGCGTCTGACAGCCGTAACAATTTCTTTGGCTGCCAGCATTTCCGGGTAAATCATGGAATCGATCCCCATTTTTTCAAACAGTTCCTTGTTTTTAGGGAGCAAATATTCGTAATTGTTGATACGCGCCAACGTCTTATGTGCTCCTAATTTAGAAGCCAGAATGCTGGCTGCCACATTGGTCGTTTCTTCCGGCGTGACACTGACAAACAGGTCGGCCTTTCTGATACCGGCTTCTTCCAGGTCCCGAATGGATGTCGGATTACCCACCATAGGAAGGATCTCCATGCTTGAATTCGTGAAATTCAAACGTTCCTCATTCGGATCCATCAGGATAATATCCTGCTTCTCCTGTGATAACATTTTTGCCAGGTGGGTTCCTACTTCACCGGCTCCGGCTATAATAATTTTCATTTTATATAATAGATTAATTATAAGGATATATTATCCTCTGATAACCATCTTTTTTATTTCTCCTGCAATACTTTTGGCATCCATACCACACAGTTTATACAGTTCGGGAATCGATCCATGTTCGACAAACTCATCCGGCACACCAATCCGTTTTACCTGAGGAGCATATCCGTTATCAGCCATAAATTCCAAAACAGCACTGCCCAGTCCACCTTTGATTACGCCGTTTTCAACAGTGATGACACGACTGAACCTCTTACCGACTTCATGCAGCAGTTCTTCATCCATCGGTTTTAAAAAAAATCATATCGTAATGGGCAATCGATATACCATCACTTTCAACCTCCTTTATGGCCTTTATCACTTCGTTGCCAATAGGTCCAAGTGACAAGATCGCAATATCATCCCCATCACGAAGTTTCTTGCCTTTCCCGATCGGAAGGATATGCATCTCATTCCTCCAATCTGCCATCTCTCCCTTACCGCGTGGATAACGGATCACAAAAGGGCCGTTACATTCCTTATACCCGGTATACATCAAATTCCTTAAATCCAGTTCGTTCAAAGGAGATGAAATAACCAAGTTCGGGACTGGACGCAGATAAGCGAGGTCGAACACCCCGTGATGGGTCGCCCCGTCTTCGCCTACTAGACCGGCACGGTCCAGACAAATTACCATATGAAGATTCTGAAGTGCAACATCGTGTATCACCATATCGTATGCCCGCTGCATGAAAGAAGAGTAGACATTGCAGAATGGGATCATTCCCTCTTGGCAAGTCCGGCAGAGAAAGTTACCGAATGCCCTTCGGCAATCCCGACATCAAACGCCCGTTTCGGAAACGCTTTCATCATATAAGTCATAGAACAACCTGTCGGCATAGCAGGAGTGACCCCCACGATCCGTTCGTCCTGTTCGGCCAGCTCGACAAGGGTATGTCCGAAAACATCCTGATAAAGTTGGGGTTCGTTCAACTTATGGACAATGATCCGTTCTCCTGTTTCTTTATTGAACAGCCCTGGTGCATGCCATTCCGTTGCCGACTTTTCAGCAGGCTTGAATCCTTTGCCTTTTTAGTTTTGATATGTAATAGTTTCGGACCTTCCATATCCTTTATATCATTCAGAACCTTGATCATATAACCGACATCATGCCCGTCGATCGGACCAAAGTAACGGATGCTGAATCCCTCAAACAGATTATGTTGTTGAGTAAGCAATGCTTTCAGACTATTGTTAAAACGAAGGATATTTCCCCGACGGTCATTATTGATCAGTTTCATCTTCCGCAATCCGCGGTACACATCATAACGCATTTTATTATATGCCTGACTGGTTGTGATATCCACCAAATACTGACTCAACCCACCGACCGCATGATCTATTGCCATATCATTATCATTGAGAATGATAAGTAGGTTGTTTGGATTAGCCGACGCATTATTCAGACCTTCGAACGCCACCCCACCCGTCATGGCTCCATCGCCGATCACGGCTATCACGTGTCTGTCTTTTTCTCCTTTTAGAGCAGAAGCGACCGACATACCCATAGCCGCCGAAATGGAATTTGAAGCATGTCCGGCAACAAATGCGTCATAAGGGCTTTCCAGAGGATTAGGAAATCCACTGATTCCTTTAAATTTTCGGAGCGTATGAAAAGCCTCTCGACGTCCAGTCAGTATTTTATGACCATACGCCTGATGCCCCACATCCCATACAATACGATCATAGGGAGTATTAAAAACATAGTGTAGTGCAACCGTCAGCTCTACCGTACCGAGACTTGCCCCAAGATGTCCCGGATTCTCCGATAGTACATCTATTATATATTGACGCAACTCTGCACATACCTCTCCCAATTTATCGGGGACAACTTGCGCAAATCCTCCGGGTAATCAATGGAATTTAATATGTGTTCATCCTTGCATTCTGTCATAATCGCTATAATTTTGTGGCAAATGTAAAAGAATTAACGGGAGATAAAATAGTTTTAGTATGTCATTCTTTAGCAGTATGACACAATTAAACCGCTTCTTCTCCTTTCCCTATAATCAAATTTAATCCTGTTTTGCATTTTCGTATGTAACACAAACAAACTCATTTGCCATAAAAACAAAAAAGCAGTCACAAATAATTATAACTGCTTGATTTTCAGTGGTGCCACCAGGAATCGAACCTTTTGCTTTGGTTTATTCTAATTCCTTGAATGACTGCAAATTCTTGCTTTATCTTTTATGAAAGCCATTGAATTAGCCTTACACTAAATTCATTGCTTTTCTTTATCAATTCAACAATCATTATCTCTTTGACGCCGCAAAGATAAGCAAAAGGTTCGATTGCCGCAAATCTTTATTGTTTTTTTATTTTTTTTAAAGAGGCAATATGAAATTTTGCTGTATATATTTATAATTTTAGGAAATTTCGCTAGTTTTGTTGCAGGAAGACATGAAGGGTATAAAGTGATGTCGGTGCTTGTAATTTAATGAATTAAGCATTTATTGCAAATGACAAGACGAATCGTATCACAACACGTTGATTGTATCGCTCATTACATAATTTGAATAACAAGAAAGTATATGAAAAACATTTAAAATCATTGGTGTACGACCATTGAAAGGATGTAATAAACATGTAATAAAGAACTTAAAGTCTGATACTTTTTATACATTTTACAATAATTATGAATTTAAAGATGAGAAAGTGATAAAAAGTGAACAGCAAGTTCCGGATAATTTATATGCATCCAATATTAGTCTGCATGCTATTGTCGGAATGAACGGTAGTGGAAAAAAGTACAATCGTAGAATTAATTATCCGGATTATAAATAATTTGTCTTTTTATATATTAGGAGAACAATCCGGAACATACGCTGCTGAGTCATTGGTTCCCGTAAGACGCTTGAATGCTGAATTATATTATGAAAAGGACAATGTCATTTATAAAATTACAATTTCTAACGATAGCTTTTCATGGACAGATGAACGTGGCAATATAATGGGAAAAAATAGTGAGGATTTACAATCTCTATTTTATACGATTGTCATTAATTACTCACATTATGCCTATAACTCACAGGAATATCAGTCTGAAATCATGGGTAGATATAAGAAAAAGTTTTGGATAGAAGCCCTTTTCCATAAAAAATGACGGTTACAGAACGCCTATTGTTTTGAATCCTTTCAGAGAACGAGGTAATATTGATATCAATGTAGAAACCGAACTGGCAGAACAACGTTCCATAGCCTTTTTTCTTATTTCAAGCTTTACCACTCTATTCGTTTTCATCCTGATTATGACATTAAATCTTTTGCAATCAAATTGGATAAAGATGGTGTATCGCAAAAAATCAAACATGCGATAAAAGACTATTATCCCTATTTGGCTGAAATAAAGGATATGAGCTGGGAGGATATGGAAAAAATCAATCAAGGAGGCTTGGGTAAAAGATTTTCGTTTCTTAACAAAAACAATGAATATTCAGAATATTGCTATCAATACCTTGTCTATAAAACAATGTCCATCCTTGTTAAATACTCCTTCTTCCAAGTCTATTTCAAGGACAACTCTAAAAAAGAAAACCCATTTGATGAAGTTGTGACTATGTTAATAAAGGATGAAAGTCATATAACATTGAAGATTCATCAGATTCTTTATTATTTGGATGACCCTTATTATCGTGAAGGGAGATATTATTGGAGCGATTTGGAACCTTTCTTAAAGAAAAGGTCGGATTCATCTGTTCAGATAGATAAAATTATGTATTTGTTACCTCCGCCAATCTTCAAGACCAGTTTTTATTTATCTTATAGAACGGATAAAGGGCGACATGGAGTTGTTAATATAACTGATTTGAGTTCAGGAGAAAGACAATTGGTTTACTCAATGAGCTCGATATTGTATCATGTGCATAATATATATACCATAAAATATGCTGAAAATCGAAAGCCGTATAATTGTGTACAGATAATTTTGGAAGAAATAGAACAGTATTATCATCCTGAATATCAGCGTGTTTTAATAGCTACTTTAATTGAGTATTTGAACAAACTTAATATTGATAAGAATTTTAGGATAGACATATTGCTTGTTACCCATTCACCATTTGTGCTTAGTGATATTCCAATGGAAAATATTCTTTTTTAGAACAAGGCAAGTCTGTCACGTCAGAAGTAAAAGAGAAACTGAAAGAATCTTTTGGAGCCAATATGTATGACCTCCTTCGTTTCAGTTTTTTCCTAAAGGAAAGTGCTATTGGAAAAGTGTCCTATGAGGTTATTAATAGTTTAATGGATAAGATAATGAACGATGCCTCTTTTTGATATGTCCGTTTGTTACGGACAAACTCAAATTAATCAGAGGAATCTTAATAAATACGTCAAATTGGTTGGTGATACCTTTCTTAAAAATATTCTTGATAAAAAATTGGGAAATAATGTATCCACTGAAAATAACTAAAAATACAGAAAGATTAGCGTTGCAGCATTTCAATGATGTAAAAGAACGTTTATTGGCTGATATTCATCATTTTCTATCGGGTAAGCATAGAATAATGAGGAAAGTAAAAATAGCTATTCATGGAGATAAACTTTGCGAAGATTTATTGAGGCATTTGTCTAATGAAGAAGAAAACTTGAAGGAGCTTATAGTATCCCATCCGGATAAATTAAGAGATATAATCTCACAACTGCATCCGGATGCTTTTAACCCTGAAAAGAAATTGAACCGTATCCTTTATCATATCTTCATTATTTTTGGATATGAAGATGATATATTTAATAAGGATGGTTTTTACCGACAAAGCCAAGTGGGAACCTGTCCTTATTGCAATATGGCAGATATCCATTATACTCCTGCAACAGCGTTGTCTCAGACAGAAAAAGGAGTATTGGATCATTTTTACCCCAAAGAAATTTACCCAATGTTGGGATTATCTTTTTATAATTTGATACCAAGCTGTCCTTCTTGTAACGATGTTCAGCATAAGAGTAATAAAGATGTTACATCAAATAAAGGGGATGCAAGCTTAACCTCAATGCGTATAATCAATCCATACGAGTATCAAGATAGGAATTTTTTCTTTGATTACAACTTAAAGTCCCACTGGGAAAATGCGGAAAACAGCGATGTGGATATATTAACAGCTGGAGATAAAGAAGTTGGTTATAATGCATTGTTAAACCTGAATGGTCGATATAATACAATACAGAATCGGGAGACTGTAATTTCCATAATTCGAAAATTAAACAGGTATCCTGACACTTATTTTGATTATTTGAATATGTTATCCATACCAGCCAGTTTAATAAAAAAAGAATTTGATGATTGGGGATTTCATTTGAGAAGAGATGAGATTTATAAATATCCTTTCAATAAATTCAAATTGGATATATTGGAAAAAGCGAGGGCTAATATGTAACTAAAAGTATCTTTTTTATCCTTAATTAATAAATTCACTCATAATTTTGTTATAAATATAGAATATAAAAAGGAAAAAGAAGATATTTGTCTTCCAAGCATCCGCGTAAAAAATGGATTTGGAGGGATAAGCAACAGGAGGGCTGCGTACTGTGTGATAAAGTTGTGCGGTTGGTCATTTTAGAGGTAATGTAGCCTGTCGGTTCTATTGCCACATGTTATCTGACGACTTTTGATGACATCTGACGACTTTGTTTTTTCTCATTCCAGGTATTAATCTGTTCTTTGTCTTGTGTAGTAACAGTGAGTCGGTTCATGAAAAATGTCATGCTATGAACATACAGGAAGCAAAGAAAATCAGGCTTGTTGATTTTTAGGAGGACTGGGGCATCACCCGGTCATACAACGCGGGAACAGTGTGTGGTACAAGTCTTCTTTCCGGACAGAAAAAGAGGCATCCTTCAAAGTTGACTTTCGGAAAGAATTGTGGTATGATTTCGGTCTGGGGAAGGGCAGGGGATATTATTACCCTGGCTAAGGAAATTTACCGGACAGATGATATAAGTCATGTACTGCGGTGTATTGAAGATAAAAGGGCGGTTTTGAAACCGTTTACAATTTCCTGTCCTGCTGAAGAGGCGATGCCCGCCTTTCAGGAGTTGAGAATCAGGCCACTTGCCAACCGCATATTGCTTGCTTATCTGAAGGAACGGTGCATTGATGTGGAAACGGCGGGGAAAAAATATGCCGGGAGGCTTCTTTCAAGCGGAACGGAAAAAATTATTTTGCCATTGCCTTTCCCAATATTTCCGGTGGGTATGAGGTGCGGAACAGGTTTTTTAAGGCTTGTATCTCCCCCAAGGATATTACTTGCGTCACGAATGGACAGGAAACGGGCAGGTGTTATGTGTTCGAGGGATTTATGGACTATCTGTCTTTTGAGCCGGCCTTTCCTCTTTGGCCGAAGGGGATTGCCTGGTGCTGAACTCCGTCAGCAACTTGCCGAAGGCTTTTCCCTTTCTTTCACGATATGATGACATTTACAGTTGTCTGGATAATGATACTGCTGGAAATAGTACGATGATGGCGATGAAAGAAAAATATGGCGGCCACGTACATGACCTTTCACAGGAATATGCCGGTTATAAGGATTTGAATGAATATCTGTGCCGTAAGCGATGAAACGTATGATTGTTGGAAGGATTATGTGAAAGGGGAATTGAATGTCATTTTGAATAATAAAACTACAGAATCATTTTCATTCTTGATTATTTTCGTTATTTTTGTACCGATTATTAATTAAATAAAGATTTATATGAACGAATTGTTGACTCAAATACAGGATGTATATGCCGCATTTTCTACAGATGCTGCGCTTCAGATTGAAAAGAATAACAAGGCCGCAGGTACTCGTGCCCGCAAAGCTTCGTTGGAATTGGAAAAATTGATGAAGGAGTTCCGCAAGCTCTCTCTGGAAGAGTCCAAAAATAATTTCTTCTTTTCTGATTATCTTTACTTGCAGTTGCGGGATGTCGGTTTGTGAAAAGCCGCTTGCCGCCACTCTTTTGATATTTTTTGACAGTACAACCAAAACGGATATATCCAATAGGCTTGGATTATACCGGTTGCAGTCCGTAATGGTTGTATTGTCCTGTAAATATGGGTTAGGGATGTTCCCTGTCTTGTTCGTTTCCCGCCCACAATGTCCGGTAGTCTTGGCAAATCCTTTCGTAATCTTCCGGCTTCAAGTGCGGGAAATTAGTGGCATACATATATTGAAGGTCTTCCGGCGTCAGTGTCGGATCTTGTCTTAGGATGTCATGGATTTCATCCTCGCATTCATAGCGGTCATTGAATATGCCCGTATGCGGATAGGCAGCGGTACAATCCTCAATGATATGCTCTACAAACAACAGGCCTTTCATCAGGTCTTTCTTGACCGTTATCTCCTGGTCTGAATGGGCGTTGTAATAACCGCAACTCAGATTGATACAGCTGACATCCAGCCCGTTCCCTTTCAGGACCATTACATCGGTCAACAGCCCGTTGTTCTCCTTATAGCCCCATTCTTCAGGCTTTACCGCTTCTATGAACTCATCCGAACAAAGTTCCGAGAAACCGATGCTTGTAATCAGGTCGGAATTGCCTTTCCGGTCGGGCTGGATGACAAACCGTACGTCGTTGAAAAAGGGCATGTATGCGTTGGAACTGCCCGCGCATCCGGTTTCCTCCTCTTTGAAGAAGGCTATTTTAATGGTATCGTATTTTTTCAGGCATTCCAGACAGATGAATATTCCGTTCTTGTCATCCGCCCCCGGATTCTCAAACCGCCGTTTGCCCGGGGAATAGCCGAAAATGATGTCCTTTGTCTCTATCGCCTTGAAATCCTTGGAGTGGTGGCAGTGTGCCACCTGGTCGATATGGCTGACCAGGCAGGGATAGTTTTCCCCGTCCCTTTTATCACATAAAGATTTCCGTATCGGTCCTGTGAGACGGATATGTCACCGGGGAGTGTTCCGATATAGGAACGGAGGAAACGTATCATATCCTGTTCCTTTCCGCTCGGGCTGTGAATGCTATACAGCTTTTTTAGCAATTGTGTATTCATGTTCTTTTCATTAAGTTTGTAACCATAGGGAAGGTCGGTGCCGGGATTGAGCGTATCAAACGCCTCTTTGCCAAATATCCATGCCTTTCCGTCCTTTACCAATTTGTCCAATGTCCCGGCGGTGATGCTTGTATCCTTATACTTGTTTTCCACATCCGTCCATACCTGAATCCGGGTGATGTCGTCCTCCTTTTCAAACCATTCATCGTCGTATTCGGAATAATACCAGTTCTTCCGCTTGAATTCCTTCTCCGCTTTTTCCATGCACTTGCCACAACAGTACTTCTCGCCGGTCAGGTGCGATTGCAGGGCATCCCTGTGCAATATCCATTCCTGACATTCATCACAAGTTGTACAGTCATCATCATGGTGGTATTCGTATATTGATTCTATCCATACAAAATCGTTCAGGTTTTCCGTATCCACATGGGTTTGCGTACCGTTCCTGTAGCACAGCCGGGTTTCTTCACAATAATATCCATGATAGTCATCCCATTCATCCCCGTCCTCATCCCCATTGAGGTTGATGTCTGTGGTGTCAAGGTCGTGAGAATATTCTTCCGGTTCATAATTATAGGCTTTTTTTCTTACTATGATTATACCATTTGAAGGAATCCTGATAAGAGAGCGTGTCGTGTATATCCAATCGGCAATCGATTTCAAACTTCTTATTTTTAAGGGAGTTTCCGGAAATGTCCACAAAAAGCATCCGCATCACGGCATGATGCGCCGATAACCTTATATCCGTCTATATATTCTCCATGAATCAGCTTGTCAATCAGCAGCCTTTTCAGCGTGTCGTCCTTATTGGAGGCGTATTGCCTTTCCAACAACCTCCATTTTTTACCGTGCTGGTCTGTCACGTCTGTAAACAGGATTGCCCTTGCTATGATATAATCATGTTCGTCTGTGATATAGGCGGCCTTGGCATTCACAGAATAGGCATAAAACTCATCCCTGTTCCTGCCCGTCATACAGGAACCGAAATCACCCTTGCATTTCCAATAGTCATATATCTTGTCAAACCGGTTGTCCACATGCAGTTTCAGACCGGAATCATGCCTATAGGCATAGGTGTACCATTGCCGGGTGAAGACATCTCCGGAAAGCCAGTTCAGGATTCCCGGGGAAAGCAGCTTTCAATCTCCGTTTCAAGGATAAGCGTCCTCATGAATTTTCCGGATTTCATTTTGAAGGTCCGGTTCCGTTCAACATTGATATAACAGACTGAAAACCTGTCCATATCTTCGCAAATCCCTTTGGATTCATTTGTCCTGTACAATCCGGAGTGATAGGTTTCCCCTATCAGTTCCACCTTGTTTGTAAGCTTTCCGTCGTTCCTTCCGGACTCCTTGACAGCCTCGGTAACTTTTTTCTGCAAGTCTGCCATATCGGATATGTGCAACAGGCTGTAATCGTTGTGTTTCAAACAATACCGGAGCAACAGGGGATTCTTTAAATGTCCGAGCAATATTTTGTTCTTTCTGGATATCACTCCGTTTTCCCTTGTGGTAAGTCCGAACCGTTTTTTGAAATCTTCGTAGTTTTTAATTTGGTAGTATAACATATTTTCCAGTTTTGATATTGTCCATGAATAAAAAGAGATATCCCTCCTCGGGACATCTCTTTGGGGTGTTTTAAACCGTATATTCCCTCACGTTGGAGTAAGGGTCTGTATTTCCTGTTCAGGCAGGCATATACATCCGGACTGTTTTTTCATCCAGCCTAAGCAGTTCCTTTTCGGGCAGGAAACAGTCTGTTTCTTCCATCAACTCAAATCCTTCCGGTGAGTTCGGGTGGTTCCGTATGGCATACTCCAGTTCGTCAGAGGCAATTTTCATTCCGTCAATTTCGATGAACGGGTACTTTATTCCGAAAAAGTGGAGATATTCAATCCGGTTGTTGTCCGCCACTTCCGTTTTGTAATTTTTCATTTCTTTCGTTTGAACCATAATCTTTCTTTTTGATTAAACATGACCGGCTTGGCAAAGCCGGTATTTCCATTTCTTATATGCCCCGGTTTGCTTTTTGCCGTGATTGCGCAAGGCTTGGGAGGAAAAATACCGGAGCGAAGCGAGGATGATTTTTTCCTTCCAACCAGTCCGAAGGACCGCCTTGCCCAATCGAAGGCAAAAGGCGACCTTTGCAGGTAAGAATTGAAATACGATATGAATGGCGGTCTGCCATGGAGAAGAGAAGCCGTCCGGTAGGCAGAGGCGGTACAGGATTCAGTCGAACGCTTCCATCCGGTTGCTTTCCAGCAATGCCAGGACATCTTTCTCCTTGTACAATAATTTGCCTCCTATCTTGTAATAGGGTATTTTTCCGTTCAGGCGGTAGTCCGCCAGTGTCCTTCGTGTCAGTTTCAGTTTTCCGGCAAGCTCGCTGTCCGTCATGTAACGGTCGCCGTTCAGTAGCGGACGGAACTTTTCTGCCCGTATGTCCAGAAGGTGGGACAATGTGTCAATGTTCCGGAAAAACTGCCTGATTTCCGGACTTTCCTTGGTCAATAGGGATTGTGCCATTGTATCTTGCCGATTAAAGGATTACCTGACGAATCGTATTTTCCATAAAGCGGATGATGTCCTGACGCCTGTAATATACTTTACGGTCTATATGGCTGTAAGGGACTGCCCTGCGTCTTCGGAGCTGTAACAGTTTTCCGGGGAGACTCCCATCAGCATACATGCTTCCTGGTTGTCTATCCAGTCATCCATACTCTGGGAATTTTCCCCGCATATTTCCCGCACTTTTTTGCAAGGGCTTCCAAGGCCCTGTTCATTTCCAAAAATGTCTGCGCTTCAATGGTTACGATTTCCATAGGTTTCTCTTTTTTGTCCGGTACGAAAATAGGGATGGAATCCCTTTCCTCCAAAAGGTGTCTGTAAATGTCATCAGACGGCATCAGATGGCAAGGGGAACGAAAATGTGAAATATTTAAATGCCCCCGAGAAAGTAGCAAGCAGGAATTGAACAGGATTTTAGTCCCTGTTTAAATTTTCTTCAAAAGGGAATGACTTGCAGGTCTTTTTGTAAGCATTAGATAAACCCCCCTTTCATTCTAAAAATGTGCTATTACTTTTGTAATCAAAGTAAAAAAGCTCAATTGTTATGTCACATCAATGGACCATGGAAGATTTTGAATCTATTTATTCCCGTTTCAAGTCGAGCGGACTGTCAGTTATGGATTTTTGTTCGAATGAATGTATTCGTCCCAAACGTTTCTACGAGTGGCGTTCCAAGCTGTTGCGCAAAGGCGGCTTTATCCCGGTAAAGGTAAACAGTAAGGGCCAGGTCAGTCTTCCCCATAAGGAGAAATCCCTGCTGTCTGCCCCTCCGGTCAGCCCGTCGCCAATTCCCCAGCCGCTATGTGAGATCTCCTATCCCAATGGCGTTACAGTCCGCTTGAACAGCCCTTTGTCACCGGAGGTATTGCAAACCCTGATATTTTTGAATTCAAACCGTTAGCCTATGTTTTCTTTGAATGAATCCAACAGATATTATCTTTACCCGTATCCGACAGACATGCGTAAGAGTTTTTATACGCTTAGCGGCATCGTGACCAACCAGATGGGAAAGAATGTACGGGACGGTGACGCTTTCATTTTTATCAATGCGAATTGTACCTGTATGAAAATCCTCCATATGGAATATGGTGGTCTGGTGATATACCATATGAGGCTGGAACATGGGCACTTCCATCTGCCGGTCATAAATACGGAGGAAGGTCGGATTAAAGCGATTGAAACCTTCTGGAATGACCTTGTGATGATGGTTCAAGGAATGGACGGCAGCAAGGTCAGGCGTTATAAAAGGAGTGGTTTCCATGGGTTGTAGTTGTAACAAATTATAACATATACAATGCCGTATTCCGGCTGTTTTTTAGTATCTTAGCATCATATTTAAACGATTATGCCAACCGATAAGGAATTACTGATAAAGGATCTCATGCACAAATGCGACTGTCTGTATAGAGAAAACAGCCGGTTGAAGGAGATGGTGTCCACGCAGCCCCTTAAAGCTGCGGACAAAGAGGTGTATGAGGCTTTATTGTCTGACAAGGATGCCATAATCGCCCAAAAGGAAGCAAAAATCAACAGTCTGGAGCAACGTGTATCCTATCTTGAACGGCAGTTGTACGGTAAGAAGGCGGAAAAGTTCATAAAGCCTGACGCCCAGGACCGCTGGCTGGATTTTGAAGGCTTTGACATGCTTCCCCAGGAGGCTGAAGCCGCAGAAGAAGCAGAAAAGGAGTTGAAGGCTACCAGAGAAGCGATCATCGCCCGTAAAAAAGCGGGGAAGCAGCATCCTGCGAGAAAATCCCTTCCGGAGAATCTTGAGCGTGAGGTGGTCCATATATATCCCGAAGGGTATAATCCGGAAGAGTGGACGCTCCTTCCCGGAGAGGAAGTGACCGAGATCCTTATGCACGAGCCCGAGAAGTTCTATATCCGCAGGATAGTGCGCCATACAGCCAAACGGAAGGGTACAAACGAGTTCAAGACCGGCCCGCTTCCCGTCATGCCAATAGCAAAGAGCTATGCCTCTGCCTCATTGCTGGCAGACATGATGATAGGGAAATATGTGGATCACATACCGTTCCACAGGCAACTGGAACAGTTCAAACGTGTGGGGGTACATCTCCCCGCGTCAACGGTCAACGACTGGTTCAAGGATGTGGCGGATTTGCTAAGGCCCCTTTACTTCCGATTATGGGAGCTGGTGATGCAGACTGACTACATACAGTCGGATGAAACGACAATCCCCGTGATGAATGACGAGAGACACAAGACGGTCAAAGGTTATATCTGGCTTGTGCGCAGTGTCATGACCGGACGTCAGTTCTTTTACTATGACAAGGGTTCCCGAAGTGGAAAGGTGGTGCTGAAACTCTTCGGCAAGTTCCGGGGAGCCATACAGACGGACGGATACGAAAGGTACGAGATGCTGGACGCCAAGAAAGGTATTATCCTTCTTGGCTGTTGGGCCCATGCACGCAGACATTTTTGGGAGGCAAGAAAGAATGACATGCAGCGTGCCGACTATGCGCTCGCACAGATACAGTTGCTTTATGACGTGGAGCGTAAGGCTGACGATGAACGCCTGACTTACGAACAGAGGGCTGAACTTAGGGCACGTCTTGCATATCCCATACTTGTGCGCTTCGAGAAATGGCTGGTCAATGAATATCCCAAAGTAATGAAAGACAGTCCGATCGGAAAAGCCATAAAATATACATACGGAAGGTTCGACAAACTCTCCAGGTACCATCTGGACGGTCGTTACAGACCGGATAATAACGAGATAGAAAATAAAGTGCGGCCTGTCGCGTGCGGCAGACGTAATTACCTGTTCTGGCAATAATGATGCCGCTGAAGATGCGGCAATCTGGCGTAACGGTTCGTTCCATGCAGTTGCTACGCTACCGGCTTCGGCTCACACCACGGTTCAAAGCGCCACGCCAGTGAAACATCAACCGGTTATAGGCTTTAAGCTTTTTGCAAATTCAGTACATATCCGGCATAGGGATTGGTCAGATCGGTATAGAAGAATACATCGGTAAATCCTGAGTGTTCCTCCACGACTTCACCTCTCAACGGAATCTCTCCACATTGAACCGCTCCAGAGGCAGTTCTTCCAGACGGTCTGTTCCGCATTTCCCAACACATTGAGGTTACGGTTAAACAGCACGAATCCCTTTCTTCCTGTAATCCACACGCATACCGTACGGACGCTCCACAAAGGAAAGCATCCGCCGCTTTCTTTTATATAGTTTTCCATAAAACTGAAATTAGAAATTGCAAAAATACATCTTTTGTCCGGCAATGGCGAACAAATCAGGAAGAGAATCGCCACAGACCATGCAAAGCACACTACCGTGTATTTTATTTCCACCCTGCAAAGGTAGTCCCGTGTCCTGTGTACCCTGTCAAGGTCAGGCCTGCGGGGTTGGCTGAAAAGAAAATCATCCTCGCCTGACGGCTGCGGTATTTTCTTTCGCCAAACCTTGCGGGTACGATCACGGGACAGTCTGGCAGGCGAGAATAAAAAATACCGGCCCCGGAGCCGGACGTGTTTAACAGATAAAATTCAAAAAGTCATGAAAATCCCTGAATGAAGAACATTTCGAGAATGTAAAGCGTTATGCCGAATCCATCGTGACACCTCGCTCCAAAAATGCCTGGAGCGGTTGAAGAGCTGGGAAGAAAATCCCGACCATCCCTGCGAAATCTCACTCTTACTATGACCATGCCCCGTACCGTTCGGCTTTACACAATGTTATCCTGACGGAAGGACAGGCATCGTGGGCGGTCTGCTCTATCACGGAATACCGGACCGCTCTTTTTTGCCGTAACACTACAACCGTTCCACGGATGGCAGATACACACCTGATAAAAGACAAACGACAGTATTAACTTCATAAAATTCAAGATTATGGAAAACGACATTGGCAGTAATGGAAAGACAACAGCAGTTTGACTTCAGAAAAACGGAATTGAAGTGATGAACTTCGAGACGCTTCAGCGTACCTACAAGGAAAACGACATCTACAACAACCCGGTGCAAAGGTATCTACCATTACCAGGTCATCCAGCGCATGATGGACATCTGCGAGAAATACAATCTCGACTATGAGGTGGAGGAAATCTTCGCGGCCCAGAACAGGAACAAAGACGCGGCCAGGAGTAAGCATCCTTCCGCAGGTGGAACAGACACATATGAAAAAGCCGTGGAAGCGCATCCTGCGCCGTATCTTCGCCACCATCCGGATCAAGGACTGGGAGACGGACGAACTGACCACAACATTGGTCGTCGCCTACCACCAGGACGGCATACAGGCAGCCATAGGTCCTGCGTGCTAATCTGTCATAACCAGTGTATCCTTTCACCCGAGCGAAGTGTCTGCAATTACGGCAGAAGAAAGTCTCGACGGAAGAGGTGTTCGAAACCGGACGGTTGGCTTGCCAATTTCGAGGTGAACATGAACGAGGACATCGAACGCATACAACGGCTGAAACGCCGGGTTATATCTATGGAGGAAATTCATGTATATAGGAAACTGTTGATCGCGTTGCGCGTCTCCCACGACAGTTCGGACAGAAACCTTGTCATCCACTGTGGAAACCTACCCGTTGAACCAGAGCCAGATTTCGTTCACGGAAGAG
>VOFG01004036.1_pt1 | contig 32854 bp, 34 predicted proteins | sample 5384171 | NCBI WGS metagenome assembly VOFG01 (sample SAMN12384726, study PRJNA508395) | human gut metagenome | isolation source: healthy gut F | host: Homo sapiens
CAGGTGCTTGTGCAGGTTGTGGTGAAACACCATACGCAAAACTTGTTACACAGCTATTCGGTGACAGAATGTACATTGCAAATGCTACAGGTTGTTCATCAATTTGGGGTGGTTCTTCACCATCTACACCATACACAATAGACGTAAACGGCCACGGTCCTGCTTGGGCTAACTCATTATTTGAGGATAACGCCGAATACGGTCTTGGTATGTTCATCGCTCAAGATACATTGAGAAATACAAACATCGCTAAGCTTGAAAAGATAGCTGAAGAAAATGCAGATGTTAAGCCTGTTGTTGACAAGTTCATTGAAACAAAGAATGACGCTGCCGCAAACAAGGTTGCTACTGACGAACTTCTAAAGGCTATTGCTAATATCAATTCTAAAGAGGCTAAGGACGTACTTGCCGATAAAGAATACCTATCAAAGAAATCTTGCTGGATATTCGGTGGTGACGGTTGGGCTTATGACATCGGTTTCGGCGGTGTTGACCACGTACTTGCATCAGGTGAAGATGTAAACATTCTTGTATTCGATACAGAAGTTTATTCAAATACAGGCGGTCAGTCATCAAAAGCTACACCGACAGGTGCTATTGCTCAATTTGCTGCCGCAGGTAAGGAAGTTAAGAAGAAAGACCTTGCAGCTATCGCTATGAGTTACGGTTATGTATACGTTGCACAAGTTGCTCAAGGTGCTAACCAAGCTCAACTTCTTAAAGCTCTGCTTGAGGCTGAAAGCTATCACGGTCCTTCTCTAATCATCGCTTATGCTCCATGTATCAATCATGGTATCAAGGGCGGTATGAGTATTGCTCAAACAGAAGAAAAGAAAGCCGTTGACGCAGGTTACTGGCACTTGTTCAGATTTGACCCAAGACTTGCTTTGGACGGCAAAAATCCGTTCCAGCTTGACTCAAAAGCTCCTACAATGGATTATGAAGACTTCATCATGGGTGAAGTTCGTTATAATTCACTTGCTCGTTCAAACCCTGAAAGAGCTAAGGAACTATTTGCAAAGGCTAAGAAGAATGCAGAAGAAAAAGTATGCACATCTTGTTAAGCTTGCTCAAGGCGAATAATTTTAAATATTATAAATGGTTGGTTCATTTTGAACCAACCATTTTTTATTGCTATAACATTACCAAACAGGAATACAAAAAATAACGCTGATAAACAGCGTTATTTTTTATATCTTATCAATTTTCATTTGTCCGTATGATACGTCTGTAAATCCCATTTTCTTATACAGCGATATTGCTTTTTACATTATCTTTAACGACTTCAAGTCTGAAACGCTTTGCACCACTGTATTTGTCGAATAAATAATTAAAATACTGTGTCGCCACACCTTTTCCACGAGCATTTTCATTTACATACAAATCAATAATCTGTACGCATATACCGCCTACTTCAGTTTCATAATAAGTCGTCACGTAAGAAAATCCGACAACCTCATTATCTTCACAAAATACAAAACCAATTAAGCCTTTATCTCCACTTATTGCCGCATCAATATTTGTTTCGATAATATTCATAGGCACTTCGTGATCAAGTGCATCACTGCAATAAAATGCTTTTGATAATTCAAGCACTTTATCTCTGTGATTTTCATTCATTATTTCAATTTTCATTTTAACCGCCTATCTGACATTCAAGTCCCGATTTTTTAGCAACTTCAAGAAGTTCTTGCATATACTCGTTAGGAATTAAATCAATTCCGTCAAGTTTGTATTCTCTACCCAATCCGTCATATTTGCCTTGTCCGAGTCTGTGGTATGGAAGTAAATGAAGTTTCTTAACACCTTTCAAACTTGCAGCAAACATTGCAATGTCATAAATTTCTTCCGGTGTTGCGTTAAATGTCGGTATAACAGGCACTCTTATTGTCAAATCAACCATTCCCGACTCCGCAATTCTTTTTGCGTTTTCGTGAATAAGTTCATTGGGCTGAGTGGTAAATTCCTTGTGCTTTGCACTGTTCATATGCTTAATATCCATAAGCACATAATCAAGATACGGCAAATACTTTTCTATAAACTCCCAACGTGCAAAGCCCGTTGTTTCGATAGCAGTATTTATACCGTAATCCTTACAGGCGTGTAAAAGATGCGGTCCGAAATTCGGTTGCAACAGAGCTTCACCGCCTGACAAAGTCACACCGCCGCCGCTGCGGTTATAATAAAATGTATCCTGTAAAATAGCCGGCATAACATCTTCAACAGTCACATCATATCCCATAACTTTTTCTTTGCCCTCAAACATCATGGTCTGTATATCAAATTCCTGTGATTCAGGATTACAACACCATCTGCAACGCAAAGCACAACCCTTTAGGAATACTATTGTTCGTATTCCGGGTCCGTCGTGGATAGAATATTTCTGTATGTCAAATATTCTGCCTTTCGCTTTCATATAATTTTCCATATTAATTATTCCTTATGCGTTAAATGCTTGTTCTGTTCTGCTGATAATATCGTCCTGAAGTGCCTTTGAAAGTGATGTAAACAAAGCACTGTAACCTGCAACACGAACTACAAGTGATTTATAATTTTCCGGATGTTTTTGTGCGTCAAGAAGTGTTTCCTTACTTACAACATTAAACTGCATATGCATTCCCTTTTGGTCAAAGAATGCTCTTATGTATGACGCAAAGTTCTGAAGTCCTGCATTTCCGCTCAATGCCGACGGGTGGAACTTCTGATTGTAAAGTGTACCGTTTGATGCTCTGCCATGTTCAAGTTTTGCAACTGAGTTTGCCGCAGCCGTAGGACCTTTTGTATCAGCGCCCTGTCTTGGACCTACACCGTCCGCAATCGGTGTATTGGCAAGTCTGCCGTCAGGTGTCGCACCTGTCTGCTCACCAAGAGGAACGTTAGCCGATACAGGATACAATCCTGCCTGGAACATACCTCCGCGAGGATTTTTATGTTTTTCAAGTTCTTTTTGCGTATATATTAGCCACATCACGGGCTAACATGTCAATTTCTTCAATGTCGTTTCCGTACTTCGGAAGTTCATTTATCATATCAAGTATTTCTTCATAACGCTTTCTCTTTGTCGGATCCTGTTCACCTGTAAGGAACATTCTGCAAATATCGGCAACTTGGCTTTCATTAACGCTCTTGCCTGCTTTAGCAAGATTTATAACAACTTCTTGAGTCGCATTTTTAGCCGCCTTAGGACTTAAACCTTGTCCGTAATTATGGATAAGTGTGTCTTTAAGTTCCGCCATTGTGACTTTCTTTTCATCAAATACAAGAGTCTTAACTGCCCAAAGTCCGTCTGCCATATTCGCAATACCGAAGCCTTGCGGACCTGTGAAGTTATAATGAGCACCGCCCTCTTGTACAGTCTTACCCTCTTTAACACAATCTTCAACCATACATGACAGGAACGGTAGAGGAACTCTTTCCGAATGTGCGGTATCTATCGCATTAATAGCATTAACCATAAGACCAATCATATAAGTTTCCTGTGCTTTATATGCGTTGTAGAATTCTTCAAATGTCGTCATATCTTCAACATTACCTGTCTTGATACTGATTTGAGCACCCTTATCAACACCGTTTGAGAACACAAGTTCAAGCGGACGACACATATTAAAGAATGCCGCGTCATGCCAACCGTCTGTCTTAAACGGTTTCTGCGGTTCAACACAACCGATAATGCCGTATTCCCTTGCATCTGCAAGAGTAACACCTCTGCTCATAAGTGCAGGAATGATGACTTCATCGTTGTAGTACGCAGGCAAGCCTACACCCGTTCTTGTAAGCTCTGCACATTTAATCAAGAATTCATTTGGCGTGCCGTTCCATATTCTGACCGAGAATGACGGAGCAGGTAATTGAGTGTGCATTGACGCTTGAATACATAGGAATGACAAGTCATTTGTTGCGTCAATTCCTTCAGCGTTTTGTCCGCCCGCCGTCAAATTTTGGAACAAGCTGTATCCGGCAAAGCCGTATGACGATGCCTCATCCCTTGCTTTATTAAGGTCGTTAAACTTAACCCAAATACAGTCAAGTATTTCCTGTGCAAATTCGCGTGTAAGCGAACCGTTGTCAATGCTGTTCTTATAATACGGATACAAATATTGGTCAAAACGTCCGGCAGAAATTGAGTGACCGCTTGATTCAATTTGAAGTAACATCTGTATAAACCAAAATGTCTGACAAGCCTCATAGAAGTTTCTTGCAGGATTTTCAGGCACGTTTGCACAGTTGTTTGCAATTACAAGCAATTCTTGTTTCCTTGTCGGATTTGTACTTTTGAGCCATTTCATAAGCAAGATTTGCGTAACGTCTTGCATAATTTATAACCGCATTACATGAAATTATAATTGATTCAAGAAATTCGTGTCTTTTGGCATAATCAGCATCATACACGTTGCACTTATTCAATTCTTCCTGAACTTCCGCAATAATCCCCTTGTAACCTATTCTCATAACTTTACCGTAGTCAACTGTAACGTGTCCGATACCGTTATAGAAATAGTTACCCGGTGTAAAAATGTTGTGTTCAATCGCCGCAGCAGCCTCAGGCGCCATATATGAAAGTGCTAAATCGCTGTTTGTCTTGTTCTTCCAATAAGGAAAAATCTTTCTAAGTACAGCCTTGTTTTCCTCTGAAATATGGAATGGATCCGCCTCACGAAATTCGATAGTATCAAGCTCGCTTTCAAGCCATTCATACGAAAACTCAGGGAACACCTGACAGCTCCTCGGTGCTTTTGTCGAACTTCCGACAATAAGTTCGTTATCTCTGATTGTAATAGGAATATTGTTAAGTATATGTTCAAAAGCCAAAGCTCTTCTCTTTACAGTCGGAAGTTGTTCAGTCTGCTGATAACTTTCCGTAATAAGTACCGCTCTGTCTACTTCGATTTCAGGCATTTTGCGATACAATTCTTCCTTTAGCTTTTTAATTCTATCAGTCATAGGAATGTTTGTTGTATTAAAGGTTCTCATACTCTTCCCTCACTTAATTATAGTAATATCAATTTACTATAATTATATCACATATTTATTACATTTTCAATACTTTTTAATAGTTAAAGACCGTTAAATTAATAACTATATGCAACAAAAAACAGACAAAATCGTAATAACGATTTTATCTGTTTACAATTACATTTCAACATTAAAATATCTTTTTGCATTGTTAAAGCAAATATCCTCAACTATCTTTCCAAGTGTATCAAAATCATCCGGAAATTCGCCGTTTTCAACCCACTCACCAAGCATATTGCAAAGAATACGTCTGAAATATTCGTGACGTGTGTATGAAAGAAAACTTCTCGAATCAGTAAGCATACCTACAAACTTATTAAATGCACCCAAATTTGCAAGTGCTTTCATTTGTTCAACCATTCCGTCACGTTGGTCATTAAACCACCATGCCGAACCAAACTGCATTTTTCCTGCCGTTTCGGCTGATTGGAAGTTACCTAGCATTGTCGCAAGAACATAATTATCCTTTGATTTAATGTATAAAGAATCGTTTTCGGCAGTCCGTCGTTACATTCCATTGCGTCAAGCAAAGTCGAAAGGTCTGCCGCAATTTCATAATCTGCGATTGAGTCAAAACCGACATCTGCGCCGAGTTTTTGAACATAGCAGAATTATTGTTTCTCAAAGCACCGATATGTAACTGCATTGCCCAATCAAGTTCACTGTACTTTTTCGCAAGTCTTATAAGTGTTTCACACTTAAATGCATTTATTTCATCGGCACTTAAATTTTCACCGTTCATTTTCTTTACAAAAACATCGTCTGCACTATAATCTCTGTTAAACGGTACACCGTCAAGAGCATGGTCGCTTATACGACAACCTGCATTATGAAAATAATCAATTCTTTCATTGACTGCAGTTATAAGTTCGTCATAATTTTTTATGTTCATACCGCATACGTTTCCAAGTGCTTTGATATAATCCGTAAAATCGGTCTTTTCGATATTAATTAATCTGTCAGGTCTAAACGCAGGTAAAACTTTTGCTTTTATATGTCCCTTTTCGGCAATTAATTTGTGATATTCAAGCGAATCAATAGGGTCATCGGTTGTGCAAAGTACCGCAACATTTGATTGATTTATAAGTGTTGACGGGCTCATTTTTGTTTCTTTTATAACCTTGTTGCACTTTTCCCATATTGTATCGCAATTTTCCGCCGTGACAACTTCATCAACATTAAAATATCTCTTTAATTCAAGGTGTGTCCAATGATAAAGTGGATTGCCTATCGCATACTGCAGGCAACCACAGAACGCTTTAAATTTATCATAGTCGCTCTTGTCACCGGTTATGTAACTCTCGTCAATACCGTTTGAACGCATATATCTCCACTTATAATGGTCACCGCCCAAGAAAATCTGAGTAATATTTTCAAACGGCTTGTCCTCATACATCATTTGAGGGCTTAAATGACAGTGATAATCAAAAATCGGCATATCCTTTGCATAGTCATTAAACAGCTTTGCCGTTTCATTATTCAACATAAAATTATCGTCCATAAACTTTTTCATTACCATTACCTCACAGTATTATTTTATATTCTTATTATATACTCAAAACAGAATTTGAGCCACATATATTTTGCTTTAATTCAGCTCAAATCTTACAAATCTTGCTTAACATTTATTATATCACATTTTCATACAAACGCAACTCATTTTTGAATTGACCGTACACAAAAATTATGCTAAAATTATTTTGAGGTGAGTTTGATTGGAAAAGACGATACGACGCGTTATGTATGACAAATCTTATACATATACTTACAGAACAGGTATGTCCGAAGGACCAATTCTCGGCAATCATATGCACATATATTATGAATTTTTGCAACTGATTGAGGGCAATGCGCTTTACAACGTTGAAGGAACGGAATACAAAAATTTCTTCGGGCGATTTATTAATCACCAATCCAAACGAATTTCACTTTATTACTTTTCCGAAAAACAGCGTTTATCATCGTCAGTTTTTGCAGATACACAGCAGCTTTGTTTCATCAATGAATCCTCATATTTTAGACACTTTAAATGCCCGAAAATTCGGAACAAACAACAGAATACCGTCCGAAATATTCAATAAATACAATCTCGGAGATATTTTCAAAGGCGTTGAACATTACTCGGCAAATCCAACAGCTGATACTGATTTTATGGTTTCCACATATGCCGCACAACTTGTCGTGAAGCTTAGTGAAATTCTTAAAAAGAATTTCTTGTAAACGACACTTCCTCTAAAAACAAGCATATCAAAGAAATCCAAAACTACATTGAACAAAATTTCACACACAATTTGAATATTGATGATATTGCGGAACATACGTTTTTAAATAAGTCATATATCAGCCGTCTTTTTAAAAGCGAAACAGGTCTTACAATATCCGTTTATATAAATATGCGTCGCGTTATGATGGCAAAAATCTGTTGCTTGCAGGCGAAAATGCAATGAATATTTTTTATAAATGCGGTTTCAGTGACTATACCACTTTTTATCGTGTGTTTAAAAAATACACCGATATGTCCCCCGAACAATTTAAGAAAAAAGCACTCAAATATATAAAATCAGGTCGGTATTGTACCGACCTGATTTCATGTTATAACCATTTTATTCACAAACCATTGTAAGATTATCAAGACCTACCGTTCCGTTAGACTTTGCGGCTCTAAAGTAGAATGAGGCTATTTTCGTTATATCATTTGAACTGTAGAAATCCAAATCACTAAGTTCGGCTGTTATGTCGTTATCATTTTTCAAAGTCACATTAATCTTCTTTGTAGCGAAATTAATTTCAGCATTTAGGTGTATCCATGAACCGACAAAATCGCTTGACACTGTTTGACCGTTTACAAACAATGTACTTCCGGAATTGTATTCAACCGCAATTATATGTCCGTTATATTTTTTACTTTTTTTTGTTTACAAAGCCGTAATTCACGTTATTACTGTCAAATTTCGGAGATGTATCGCCGATTGAGAATTGACTGTTACCCGCAGTTCCCTTTGGTGCAAATTTAATATCGGCATTTACCGTAACCGTTTTATTTGTACAATCTATAGTATCAAGTTTCTGCCATACACCTACCGTCGAACCCGTTGACGCATAGCTTAAATAACTGTTTTCATTATCCTTTGCAACAGTCAATTTAGGACTTCCGCCGCCGTATGTCAACACACTGTCATCAATAGTATAATTTTTCAAAATCAGCATAGAAATCAGATTCGCCACCTACATCATATACAAGAGTAAATATGTTATTCTCCTCAAGTTTATCTTCAGTATATACCGACTTTTCGGCATTATACTTATATGTGTACACCTTACCGTCACGTTTAACAACTTGGTCTTTACGGTAATCAGCAGAAACGGTATACTTATCTCCGACATAGAAATCGCCTGTTTCCGTTACGCTTTCCATAATATCATTACCTTGATTGTCTTTAAATTCAATCGCAATATCCGCCTTTGTTAAATCCATTACAGAAACCATTGGTACAGTGATATTTTTCGATTCGGTTGCCTGTGAAAGTTCAAGTTTTTGTCCTGCGTCACGGTAGCCGTCTGCTGTTGCACTGATTAAATAATCACCCTCGCAAAGCAAATATTCACCGTTTGAATTAGGTGTAAGCACTGCACCGCTTATACCGTCTTTAACAACAATATTCGCGTCAACACTTTCCTCACTCTTCGAATCAACCGCACCGAATGTCATTTTATACTGCGGTCCGCTGACTTTGCCGATGCTTACATTATCAACAATACACGATCTGTCGGTATATCCATGACTTGAGCTGAAATTTATACCGCCAATACTTCCTGTGCTGTCGCCGATTTTTCCTGTAAATTCAGCAGTCTGTCCGCCGTCATATGATACGGTTACATATGCCTTATTTGAACCGAAATCAATTACATTTTTAAAGTGAGTCGGTTTATTTGATGATGAACTGTTATTTCCTCTTGATATTGCCACCGACAATTTTGAATAATCATCAAGAACATCATTACCGCCTATTTTAACATTCGTATTACCGGATAAATCATATGCACAAATTTGTGTTGATACGATTGCTTTACCGTTTGCGTCTGTAAGGCTGTATGACATTGTTTTACCGTTGTGCTTACCGAATGTAATATCAAATTCAACCGTCAATGTTTCGCCTTGTGAAGTTACTACAGGGTTTGCATACTGCATTGACGCACTTCCCGTTGAAGTACCTTTTGTTGAATTGTTCATCAAAATCTGACCGTTATTGTTTACCGTATCACCTGTCAATGTAAACGCATTTGCACCGTTAGTATCGTTTAAGTCGGTATCAAATTTCCACAGGCTTACTTGTGTTTCTTCGCCTTGAGTATCAGGAGTTATTTTTTTTTTTACAGTATTCTTTGTTTCATCATAAGTACTGTCCTTATCCACTCCGACACGAATATAGTATTTTCCTTCTTCTTCGTTCCACGGAATGTATTTGTAGCTGTCACTGTCAAGTGTTTCGCCGTATACATACTTAATATTATCCGCCGTAATATCCTCCGATATTTCGCAATCAGCTGCCAATACAACAGACTTTTTACCGTATAAAGAACTGAAATCTGTTTTTAGAGTTATATAGTTGTCCTCTGCCTCTGACTTAATCTTACCGAACGTTTTAAACGGTGCAATCGGCTGCATATCGGTTAAATTATCTACTACATATATCGCATATGCTGTTGTATTATCTGCCAAAGCCAAATTGACATTTACCGTTGTTTTGCCGTTTATTTCAGCTTTATTCATAGCTGTTGATACCGCATTGCCGTCCTTATCATAGCCGACAGTAAATACAACCGCATTTTGTGTATTTTCGGTTAAGCCGATTAAATCAACAGTCTTTACAGTATTATTTTCCACTGACACATTACCTACAACTGCCTTTGGCTCATATGTCTTGTCAATACCGCTGACTTCCGTATCTTCCGTTACGGTTGATGTTTCTTTGTTGTGTTATATGTTGTGTTGTAGCTTTCAGGTGCGCCGAAATACGAATTTATATTATTCTTAGAAAGCACCATTTTGTCTATGACTACGCCTGTTGACACATTGTACACTCTTACAGTATGATACCCCGCCTCAGAAACATTAATCTTTGTTGTAAGCTTTTCACTGTTGCATAATACGCCTTTTGACCATGCGTCCGTCTTGCTTCTGCTTCCGCTGTATTTATTAGTCCCGCTTAACACGATAGGAGTACCGTCATCTGTCGCTACCGCCAAACGCATAGTTCCGCGTTCATTGAGAGTAGGCATACGATAAACGTCCAATGTGTATGAACCTGCATTTGTGAAGTAAACCTTGTACTCCATATATGCCGCTGAATTGGTCAAATCACTTTCCTTTGCATTTGAGGCTGTTTCAGGATAAGCTTTCATTGTGTTTCCGCTTCTGCCGAAGTCTTTCTCTTCTTTCCATTCATAGCCGTTTACATCAAATTTATCTGTGTAGTGTTCAGCTTCTATCGAAACAACGCCGCCTGCCTCAACATATGTTTTTTCAGAAATTTGTTCTGTCGGATTTTCGATTGTTACGGCAATCTGCTTTGTATCAACAACATTATCACCTATTTTTTGCTCAACGGTAACCGTTGCATTGCTTACTCCGTCTGCCGCCTTTGATTTATCAACACTTATATGCACTCTGTCACTGCCGTATGACTTTCCGCTTGTCTTGTCAAATACAAGTGCATTTGAGTCTGACGTAATTTCATAGTCAAGTCCGCCGTAACCTTTGTTAATTACGTCAATAAATTTATCATATGTATCATAAGTTGAAACTGTCATAGTCGGATTATCCGAATAATCAGTCTGTGAATCGGTCATTACCGCAAGTTCGGTATAATCAAGCGATGATACTTTCGGTGCGTTAAGTTCTGTTGTTATATGCGCGTCACAACCTTGCAATTTTGACGGATTGTTATTCATAATGTTATTCCACTTGCCGTCCAGCATAGAGTTGTAATAAGCCATATCCGTATTGATTTGCTTAACCGCATTATCAGCTTCTTCAGCATACTTATTAGCCGCCGCACCTCTGTTTTGGCTTACATACAGATTTGCTCTGTCGGTCTGTACATAGTCGATAGCCATATTTGTTGCGGTACGTATAGGGTACAATGCAAGTTCAAAGAATGACGCTTGCTTATCTGTCGGAAGTTTTTCGTATAGCTTTTCCGCTCTTGCGCAAATATCTTTATATTCGTTTATATATCTTTCACCCTCATCACCGTATGCAGTCATCGAGAAATCACCTGTTCTTAAAAATTCAGGTCGCTTTGCGTTTGCAATTTCATAATACTTATCCATTATATCAGCATATTCTTTTGCGTCCGTTTCATTCATATTAAAATCACGTTTTGCGTTCTGCTCATATATTGAAGATATTTCTGTATTTGATGTTGACCATACGTTTTTAGCCAAATCGGCAAAGTATTCAATTTCTTTTTCAGCCGGTTTCAAGTCACCTACGTTTAATATCCAAACCTTATTTGCACCCATATCATATGACTTTTTAAGTTCTTCACGAATAAGTCCCGGCTGTGTGCTTGAAAGCCACAGATAACTCGTAGGATAACCGTAATAAGAAATATGATAGTAGATACCTGTTTTACCTGCTCTTGCACGTTCCGCATCGTCCGCATTTTGACGTACATATCCGTAGTTGTCATCTGTCCACATAATTGTTACATCATCGGGAATTTTTAACGCTCCTGTGTTGTATATCGCTTGTACGTCTTTATACGGAATGAATATTTGAGGTATATCCTCGATTTTACGACCGTCTGTGCAAAGTTCTTCTTCAAGAATTTTTCTTTGTGTCGCAATAATTTCGTTTAATGCGGTTGTTGTGTCCATATTTGTTGAGAATGAACCGTCATGAACACCACGCATACCAAGTGTATAGATATTTTCGTAACTGCCGTTTGTCTTTACACTGTCACGCCAGTAATCAGCCAAAAACTCCTTATTATCAACCGCATTACCGTCACCGTCATGATCAGTCCACATATATGAAACCGATCTGCCGCTGTCGTCCTTTGTATTGATGTACAGCTTTTTGTCAGGGTGATCCGCAAGCCATTGTTGCTGATACGGATAAAGTTCACCAAGGTTATTTCTCAAAAGTGGCTCAGCGTGTGAGGATCCCATAACTATACCGTATTTATCGGCAAGCACCGCATTTTCGGCGCCCAAATGGAATGCGTTTGAATACTGGTGCATCGCAGGCCATAGAGTGTTAGCCTTTAAACGAAGAATAAGCTCGTATATCTTTTCATACGTTTCCTTATTCATATTTCCGTCACCCATTGAGGTTGACCATTGGTTTAAATTGTATTCATCATTTAGGAAAATTCCTCGATACTGAACACTCGGCTCATCTTCCGTATATCCCTCTTTAGGAAGATTGATATATAATTCGTCCGCTTTTTTCGGGCTTTACGTCCGCCCACCATTTCCATGGTGACACACCGATTTTTTCACAGAAATCATATATGCCGTAAATCGTACCGCGTTTATCCGAACCAGCAATAATAAGATTACCGCCGTTTTCTTGAACGGTAAAACTTTCCCATTTATCTTTTATTTCTGAAACGTCAATCGCTCCCATTTCCGCAAGTGAATCTATCGCCTTACTGTTTCCGAGTGTACCGACTATAATATTTGCATCGCTCCAATCGGTATCTGCCGGCATAGTCGCTTTCGGTGTTTCGGTATATGTATAGCTGTTTGCAATCGGTGTAACAGTCAATTTGTCATTTTCTGTTTTCCACACAAATGCTTTTTACCGTTTTACCGTCAAAACTCGGAAGTTCTTTAAAATGTGCCGTTCCGTTTGTACTGTTTATGCTGTCCTCCGATATAAGCACCTTTTCTATCGTTCCGTCAGTGTTGTACACCGCAATAATGCCTCTGCCGTTTTCCGTAAGCGACTTGTAACCGTCAACAGACATACTTGCCGATGAAATATTAATACCAGAAATTTTCACTTCATCTGACATTGACTGAATATCTGCATTAATCGTAACAGTCTGCCCCGATACGTCCGATAAATCGTCTTTCATATCTCCCACTGCACGAATTACACTCTCATAATCATTGCTGTCAACATAAATTTTAGCTTGCTTGTCTTTTCCGATAAGCTTAACACCTGTGTCGGCAGAAATGTAACCCGATACGGAATTGTTTACCGTATTGTCTGCCAATGCCGTCATAGGTACGACTGTCGGCATCATCATTGCCGTCACAATAAGTGCTGAAATAAACTTTTTCATATACCTTTCCTCCATAATATATTTGTTAATTTAATTATATATTAATAAAGATATATTTTCTATGACTATATTCGCTTATTAATGATTTTATTTAACTATATTATCATTTAGTGATTTTAAGCACAAGTAAATATCCCCCTGACATAGCCATGGGATGTTCATCAACGGTCACATCCCCACGCACGAAAGTGCGTTAGTACGACTGACTCTTGCTAAGGGTTTGTTACTCGCTGCCAGTAAACTTGGCTTTATTTCTTGAATGACTTTACATCTTCAAATGTTAATTGACCATTCAGTCTGTCCTCTTTTAACTGATTACTTATATATACGTCTATCTTTCACATTTCGAACTATAAATCCGAAGAAAACTTCTATATGTACACATAGTAATCCTCTCAAAAGTTTATGTCTATCAAAAAAATTCAAGAATGAATTTTTCAAAACAATGTAGTTCCGATAAATTTTATTCCCACAAATCACTAAGTTCTAAATCACGATCAAATGCCGACTCTTTATTGTAATTTTCGCTCATTCTCCTTAAGATCAGTGAAGTGTTTGGATAAGATATCCGCAGTTTTTTTGCATCTTCATTATACTTATCTCCTATTTTCTTTTCGTTTATCCCACCGCTTAATACATGCGCTCCTCGTTGATTATATTTACCAATTATAAATTCATCAATTTCCGTTTTTATAAAAATTTTTTTCAAAATAGTTTCTAACAATTTCATGAGGAAAAATCCTGTCTTCACCTACAGGAGAATAACTCAAAAGTTTTCCTATACATAATTCTATTGCTTTTTTATAACCGGCATCTTCGGCCGCTTTTTTTACATTGGCAATCCAAGTATCAAAAATTTCTTGTGATTTAATTTCGCAATTACACCCCGGTATATCTTTGAAAAGATATAACAAATCTCTTGATAAATTGGTTACTGAATCATACTTCTTATCATGCCTCTTTGACAAATTTTCTTCTATTTCTTTATCACTTTTAAACACTTTTGAAACTAAATTAACATATTCCGACGGATTCTCTGTCAATACCTTGATTATACACTTTGGTTTGATACGATCTTTTTATCAATGGTAAATACCAGCATTCTAATTTTGCAACTGTCATTGTGTCCACATTTTCATCGTTATATATTCTTTCGAATAATTCCGTACGTCATAATTCACTATATGTTTTATTGTCATTCCATTATTTTCAACACTATCAAATAATTCAATACTTTTTTCAAGCGTTAAAATAATCAATTCTGTTCTTATATTTTTTGATCGCGACAATAATTTAATTGCAGAAAATGGGCGCTTGTATTCTATCAATTTTGCGGTCACTTTTTCAATCAAATTTCTTTCCTCAAAACTTTTTACAAGATAGACATTTATATATGACCAATAATAATTTTTTATATTCTCTTTAAGCGTATCAATAATTTCTATATTTTCAACAGAAATTGTTGTTTGACATAAGATATTTGCTTTTTTTCTTCTTCAGACAGATGACTTTTTTTTCAATTTACGAATCATTTCATCAAAGCCTATGTTCCTGAATATTTCATTTGCAATTTCCGAATACAAGTTTAAATTTTTGTTTTTGAATTTCATAAGGAGATCCAAATCCAAAGTGCTCTCAAAAAGTTTTTTTATACAAAATAACTGCTAAATCCCTAACATCTTCAGCATTGCCACAAAATTCTATAATTTCGTCTAAAGAATATTTTTCAAACATTCTATCTAAAGTTTCTTTTCGTATATTAAATAAATATTCTGTTTCTTTATAATAATCAAAAGTTTTTTTATCATATGGAATTGGCGACAAAATATCAGGACTCCATTTAAACAAATACTTATACTTGTCAAGCTCATCAGGAAGTATTTTATTATATAATTCTTCTAACTTTGAAATATATTCTTTGGGAATTTGCATATCATCATAACTATATCTCCTGTTATGACTTATTTTACTTCTTAATTTATCACACAATCTCAAACAATCTTGTTTAGATGCCTTCTTTGTATAAGCAACACACATCTTATTTAATTTTTTCAAAATATTTTTTGAATAATTCGATTTTACTGATAATAATTTCCCAATGTTCAATATTATTATCAAGATTGTCTATCATTATATTTAAAAGTTTATCAATAGTATTATTATATTCGATAATTGTAACAGATGTTGCAAAATCAGTTTCAAAACTATGCCACTTTGGTTTTGCGATATTCATACAGATTTGTTTATTCCCCGGTAAAATAGAGTTAGCAATAGTCCATCCTGTTTTAGGATATTCTACAATTATTTTCTTTAAAAGAGCAATTTTATCTTTTGAATTTAAACATCCCTGTGGACACCACAAACAAAAAAATTTCGTAGAGTGATGTTTCCGGTGAATTTTCTATTTTATATTCTAAATTTTTTTCATTTATGGTTACTAATAATAATATTGCACGTACAGCAAATTCATCATACCACACTAATTGTTCCAAGGTCCAGAGAATATAAGTGTAATAATTTCTTCCAAGCAAAATATCTTTTGAAGGAGTAAACAAATGCCATAGTTGACTATTTTCAATTTTCACTTCATTTTCAATTTTTTCTAACACCGCCTCCGGAGCTGCTTCAGCAAAAGTAGGTAAAAGAGGTGCAATTGAACTCCATTGTTGCCACTCCATAACGTTATTAAGTATTTTTTTATCAATGAATATACAAAGTTTTTTGCCGATATGCCATTTATATTACTTAATTCCTCGCATTTTTCGTTGAATATTATTAAACTAATTGCAAGTCCGTTTTTATATAAAATGAATATTCAGATTTCTTTCCCCACAGTTCGCCAAAAGCCTGTTCATCTTCAGCTAATTCAAATTTGGGAGACACATATCCAAATATAATTAGAGCACTTTCTTCAAACCTTCTCATATATTCTTCAGTTACTTTATCAAGCATAAACATCCATAGATTAGGTATAGAAATTATTTGAAAAGTATTTCTCACTCTGAAAACAGGAGATTCTTCCATATTAATCCACTCTGTCAGTTTTGATATATAAATATCATATTTTTCACCGCTAAGCAGCTCGATTAACTTTTTATCCCCTTAAAGTCACCGTCCCACGCACCTGCAAGCAACGCCGGAATTAAGATTTCTACATTTGTTTTTGAAAGCCAACTAGGCTGTTTCTTACTTATCTCATTAGTAATTTCTCTATACAAATATATAAAGGACCTCTTTGTATTACGTTCAAGTAGACTGATTCTTTCACTATCCAATCCGAGAGTTTCTAATGCTTTGTGATAATCATTTTTATACCGTTTGATAAGAGAAACACTCTTGTCACCACGCTCAATTTTTGAAATAGGCGAAAAATAACTTACTGGAATAATTATAAATAAATAACTCGGAATTTTAATTTCGTCTGTTAAATTAAAGAGAGGAATTAATAGTGTTTTATTATCATGTGTTTTTATAAGACTATTCCATGCTTCTGTATTTTTAACTACTAATGCTCTATTTATCACTTCTTCCTTACTTTCAAAATTATAAATTGTAGCAATTAAAAACATTATTGCCTCTAAATCTGATTCTGCTTTCAAAACATGGCATCCATTTTTTCTGTCAACCAAGAAGATATTATTTCTTTTTCTTTATCTCTGCCAATCAAGAAAAACTCTTCTTTTAGAAATGGTATTGTACTGGTTGCATATTCTTCCCAAAATTGCTCTACCGTATAAACGCCATTTATACTTTTTCCCATAACAGAAAACATCCAATTTGAAACAGCCGGACATTTTTCAATCCATAAACACATTTTAGATGCATCAAATATCTGAATATCGCTCCAATGATATTTACTTTTACTTTCATTTATTTTTTCTTCGATAGATTTTCTATGATTCCATAATTTCAGTGTAACAAATATAAACGTAGTGGATACAATATCAACACCCAATGGATTTTGAGTTCTTTTTTAATATCATCATCAAATTTTTGTATTAAATTTTCATCAGTTCCACATTCCCAAACCGATTTTCCTTTCGGGAAAAAAGTTGGATTTTTCTTCAGACTCAAGAACTCCATCATAACCTGCATATTGTATTCCTTTTTCTATCGAAAAATTATGCCGAATTATTTTATCTGATGTAGCAAGTACAAGTCTAATTACTAATTCCGGCAAAATTTCTTGAGCTTGTCTTGGATTATTTCTTGACCAATTATCAAGTTCTGTAGCAGAAATACGATTTAGCATAATACTCCCCTCCACAAATTAAAGATTATTCAAAAATATAATACCATAATTCATCAAGATATGCAATATTTTGTCTACTTTCACATTTTATAATACAATAGAAAATGTTTTGTGTCATTTGGTAGAATACAAAACAAAAAACATATCAATTATATAATAAACTGTATATATCATTTATTATTCATATCGTTTAATTCTCCTTTTATATAATTATTATTGTTTCTGGCAATCATAATAATATTATATAAAAAGGAGTTTTTTTTTTCATCACTAAAGCCGTACTGAACCTACATAATATCTTGGGATTTTCATTATACAAAAAAACTCAGATTCCATAGAAATCTGAGTTTTGTAGAGTGTTACGATTTTACCATATTAGCCTTTCTCATATAAAAATAGATAATATCTACGCAGTACATTAATAGCAATTTGAAGTTCTATCATTCTATCACTATATTTTAGATGAGTGTATTTTATAACTGTATTAGGTGGTATGATTTTTAATATGTAACATTTAATAAGCAATTTATGTTTAGATGATAGGGCTTTAAATGCAGTATTTAAACATCTATATTGTTCTTTTTTATCACGATTAATTCCGGCGATTCTATTTCTGATACTATCGATGAAATATATTTTAACTTATTATTAAGAATATTTCTTGTTTTTTCTTTACTGTATTGTGATAAAAGTACATATCTTGAAAAAGCACATACCCATGTTGAAAACTTACTTCTCCCCTTAAAAACTTCCAACTTATTATAACATCTTTCAAACGACTCACTTACTATGTCATCTATCATACTATTTCCTATATAATCTTTTATAGATATTCTATTGACATAATTATATACAATAGGATAAGCCTCATTGTACAACATATCCCACGATTCTGTATTTCCTTTAAGATACTCTTGTACCTTTATATAATCCTCTTTCCATTTTTGTTGGCTCATACAGTACCCTCAACATTAAAAATCACTCTCTTACCAGTTTGCCATACCAGACAACCTTACACGTCAAATACCCATATTCCGCTCATATCTAAAAGTAAAAATAAAATCCGTAAGTTTCATAAGACCCTCCCAGCATATAATAACTACCTTTTATCGTTTGATTTTTTAAAAATATATCCAGCGTTAGTTCTTCTACTATTCTATTAGTTGCTTTTTTTAATATTTCTCCATTGATGAACAATCACTCAATCTCATTCTAAACCAATACTCCGGATTTATTTTTATTCCTGTTAAATTATATTTCATTTGACACAGTAGTAGTATGGAATATGGAATTAATTCCATATTATCTGCATCAGCAGAATGGTCTGCTATTCTATAATTTAATTGTTGCATATTTGTCATAAGCATAATAGCTTCTTTAGATCCATATGCAAAAAATCAAAGACATTAACTCTTTAAAATCACTTATTGTTTTTTGCATTAGCGCCCTGATTTAAAATAGTATTCATTAACTCTTGAATCTTATATGGTAAATCAGCAATTTTATCCAAATTAATATTAATTTTTTTCTCTATCAATTTCAGATTTAAAATTCCTCTTATTCAAGAAATATGTAAAAATAATTGTTACAGCTGCAGTAATACATGCTGATAGAACAACTACAATATTTTCATTCATGTATTTGCCTCCTTAATCAGCATTTTCTCCAATTATGTTAAAACATATAAATCTTGTTTTAATTATGCCATAGTAACACAGATTTTTCAAGCAAGATGATACCTATATTTTACTATATTAAATACATAGTACAGCACTATTGTCTTTAACGCATTAAATCTCACTGTCAGCTTATTTAAACCAATAACATTAAATGAAATGTCACTTAAACTCTAAAAAGCACAAAAAACTCAGATTTCATAGAAATCTGAGTTTATGGTGCGACTGTCCTTATTGGACTTATGGAAAAATCGCATAAACACAAGGGTTTTGAGCGGTCAATAAACAGTATTAACCTTAAAATAAAATAATTTTATGTTTAAAAATATCGTGAATTGCATATTTACGGTATTTTTTATTTCCTTTTTGCACCAAAGACCGACCTTTACATTCTCAGATAGTATATCATAAATACATAAGGCGGTCAATTAAAAAACAAAAGAACGACAAAATTTTTATTTTGCCGAAGTAAAACAGAATATTTTATATATAAGGCATTGGGAACACTCAATGTCTTTTTTTGATGTCGATATTTAGGAAAGGAGCATATCAGCTATGGCAACAGTATTCAGAGTTCAGAAAACAAAAGATTTTACAGTGATGTCTAATCATCATTTAAAAAATAAAGATTTGTCCCTGCGGTCAAAAGGGCTTTTATCGTTTATGCTTAGCTTGCCTGAAGATTGGGATTATTCCCTTAAAGGCTTAGCAACTTTAAATAAAGAGGGCATTGACGCCATACGCTCGGCAATCAATGAGCTTGAAGCGTTTGGATATATTGAGCGTTCCCGCGTCAGAAACGAAAAAAAGGGCAGCTTGGCGAAAATGAATATATCATACACGAATTGCCTATATCGCCCGAACCAAAACAGACCGAGCCTACATTGGAAAATCCAACATTGGATAATCCTGTACAGGCTGAACCTGAACAGGGCAAGTCCACGCAATTAAATACTAATAAATCAAATACTGAAATATCAAATACTGATTTATTAAATACTTATCCAATCAATTCTACGGAGCCGGAGGAAAACGGCGAACCTGTAAAACCACAACAGCCTGAACGGATAGGAATGGATAAGATTTTAGCATACAGACAGCTTATAAAACAAAATATTGAGTATGATATTTTATGTCAAAAGCTAAACGGCAATATCGGTATTCTGAATGAAATTGTTGATATTATCACTGAAACGGTATGTACAACAAGAGAATACTTAACCGTTGCAAGCGAGGAACGAAATGCGGAAACGGTAAAATCCAAACTTCTGAAACTAAACAGCGAGCATATCGAATATGTCATAGACTGTATGAAGAATAACACAACAGACGTACACGATACAAGAAAATATTTACTTGCGGCGTTATTCAATGCCCCCTCCACTATTGACAGCTATTACACCTTGAAAGTAAATCACGATATGTACGGAGGTAATTAAAATTACATACAACCCAAAATCACGCGCCCCGCCTATGCGAGCGTGTTTTTTAATACAAAATTTTAAATCTTGACAAGGAGGATTTTTAGAAATGAGAAACAAAATAAAAAGAATTTTAGCCGCTGTAATGGCGGCGGGAATGACTTTGAGCGTTATTCCCTCAATCACCACTTATGCGGCGCAGAGTAACGAATATGTCGATCCGGCGGACGTATGGATTGAAGCAAACGGGCGCACAAGCGAGTTTGACATCAATGCAACAGTAACTACGGGTACAATGTTCTGCCCCGTCTGCGATATGCCGACAAGCAACATTTCCTACCGCGTACCCGAATACACACGAACTGGCGAAACCGCATATAATCGCGGCGTCTACTATTCGGACGGTACGCTTATTGACGGAAAAGGCAAAGGCAATCTTGACGACGGAACACCCGGCGTTGACGCGTTCTATACGGGGTATCATTGGACAAAATCAGTTTGTCAGAATTGCGGTACGGTAAATTCCGTTGACGGAATTAACGCGTATTCGTGCGGTAAAGATGTATATTCCTTAACCCCTGCGACAGCAACTTTTTCTTGGATTTTGACAGTACGGAATACATACCGTACAACAGCAGGACGCATACGGTAAAAAAGCAAAAAAGGGCAAGTATTGTCAATTCTGCAAAGGCACGAAAGAGCGGGTGCAGGACAAACAGGAAAACCACAACTTCACCGAAAATGTAAACGGCGAATTGGGAAATCAGCGTTTTCACATTACAGCGGATTGTGAGGACTGCGGATATAAGAAAAACGAATACGCGGCGGCAAAGTCTGTTGTACAAAGCTATTATGGCAAGGTTGACGGAAAACCTCATACCGTAACCGTCAATGACTTATCGGAGAATGGCGTAAATACAAGTATTCGTTACGGAACGGAAGCGAAAAAAGTGTAACAAGACAAGCGCGCCGAATTATACCGACGAGGGCTATTATCCCGTATATTATGAGATAGAATATACCTACGGCGGCGAGAGTATGACGGAAAACGGCGTAAGCTATGTATGGCTTTTAAGCGATAATCCGCCCTCAAATACAAACAGTATTCATACTCACGATTTCAGATTTTTGGAAACAGTGCGCCCCACTTGTACAGAGTTAGGTTTTGACCGTTTCCAGTGTGCCGAGTGCGGAGCCTTGCAGAAAACGAATTATACTCCCGCAAGCGGGCACGATTACAATACTGTTGTAATTCGTGAGCCGAGTTGTCAGCAAGGCGGTTTAGAATTACATTCCTGTACAAAGTGCGGCAGCTATTATACAGAAAGTACCTCAATGACGGGACACCGTTATGAAACAAATATTGTTGCCTCCACTTGTACAAAGAACGGATATACAGAACATATTTGTATCGACTGCGGATATAAGTACATTACGGATTTAACGCCACTTGCAAAACACGATTACAGACCGACAGTAACCGCGCCCACTTGTAAAAACAAAAGGCTTTACCACATACAAGTGCAGAAATTGTGATGATACCTATGTCGGCGATTACACCGAGCCGCGCGGTCATAAATGGGACGAGGGACACACTGTAACTAATTCGACCTGCGAGAGCGAGGGCGTTATGGAATACCACTGTAAACATTGTGATGAAAAGATGATACAGGCAATTTCAGCGACAGGACATACACCCGGAAAGGCTGCTACCTGTACCGAACCGCAAAAGTGCGAAAGCTGCGGCGCTATTCTTGAACTGCCGACAGGACACACCTATTCCGAAACAGTAACGGAGCCGACTTGTACAGCTATGGGATTTACCACATATAATTGTGAGAATTGCGACCATTCATATATCGGTAATTATACGGATAAGACCGAACACAAGTATAATTCAGTTGTAACTCCCCCGACCTGTACGGAAATGGGATATACAACATATACTTGCGAGGATTGCGGCGACAGCTACATTTCAGATTATACGGATAAAACAGAGCATAAATATAATGCTGTTGTAACTTCCCCGACTTGTACGGAAATGGGATATACAACATATACTTGCGAGGATTGCGGCGACAGCTATAAATCTGATTATACGGAGGTTCTTCCTCATAATTACAATAAGCAGACGATTAAGCCTACTTGCACATCACAGGGCTATACAATTTACACTTGCCCCGATTGCGGCAAGGAATATATCGGCGACGAGCAGGAGCCGACAGAGCATAAATATATTCCCACTGTAACCGCGCCGACTTGTACGGAAATGGGATATACAACTTTTACTTGCGAGGATTGCGGAAAATCGTATGTCGCGGATTACACGGACGCGAAAGGCCATAACTATGAGGAAAAAAATCACAACTTCCACTTGTACGGGTATAGGATATACAACCTTTACTTGTAAGGACTGCGGAATTTCATATATCGGAAACGAGCAGGCAAAGACCGCTCACGATTACGAAACAACAGTAACCGCGCCTACCTGTACAGAATTGGGCTATACAACATACACCTGTAAAAACTGCGGCGAAACATATAGAGCCGACGAGGTATCGGCAAAAAGGACACAAGATGTCAGATTGGATTATTGACGTTCCCGCTACGATTGAGAATGAGGGCAGCAGGCATATTGAATGTACGGATTGCGGTACAGTTTTAAAAATTGAGGAAATCCCCAGCTTACCGATAAGGACAATTCGGACGAGGACGGATATTCAAAAGTCGGTGATTATAGTATTCTGATTACCGATAAGGACAGCAAGCCTGTTTTCAATTCAGAAATCAGCATTGACAAGGACGATAACATCACAATTAAGCTGCCGGAGGGCAGATTGCTTGACTATGAGGACAGAACGACAATTACGGTTGTTCGTACAGATACAAAGGCAGCGGCAGAGGGCTTGAATATCAATATTTCAGACAAGAGCGGCAACGCCGCAACAGGTCAGACGGACGCAGGCGGTCAGCTTATTGTTCCGAATAATCAGAGCTCAACGGGTAATGAAAACGGCACTATCGGCGGCGATAACGGCGAAACAAAATATACTTATGTTGTTACCGTTACAGACAAAAACGATACCGTCATTCCCGATTGTGAAATTCACATAGGCGATAACCACGATATTGTCGTAAAACTTCCCGACGGTACGGCTATGAACAGCGACAACCGCGTTACTGTTACGGTCAAAGACCAGAACGGCGAAGCAAAGGAAAATGTAAACGTGATTGTCATAGGCGACAGCGACTATATAGAAAAGGGCGTTACAAACGCAAACGGTCAGGCTACATTACCGAATAAAAATCAGGCGTACACGGACAAAACGGTACGGCGAATGTAAACGGATATATCGTACTTGTCGAAGATGAAACGGAACCGGTATATATGGCGCTTGTAACCGTTGACGATAACGGCGTTATGGTATGCCTCCCCGACGGTAAAAAGATTGATTACCATAACCGTACATCTGTAATTGTAAAGACGAATGACGGAAAAGCGGTTGAGGGCGTAAGCGTAAATGTCTATGACAATGCAGGCGGCGACAGAACCGAGATAACAGACAAGGACGGAAAAATCACTGTTCCTCCGCTGAATGAAAATATAATCGAGAATAAACCGGCGCCGGAGCCTACTCTGACAACAAAACCCGGACTTGAAACTCCCGAACCGTCAGAGAAGCCGGACGCAACAGACGAACCGAGCGCAACGGATAAACCGTCAGAAACAGAAAAGCCGGACGCGACAGAGCAGCCGAGCGAAACGGAAAAGCCGAAGCCTACCGTAAATCCCGATAATGGAAGCGAGGTTGTTACTCCCGATTATTCGTATAAGGTATCTGTAAATGACAATGACGGCGCTGTAAACGGCGCAATCGTCAGTGTTGATAAAGACAACGGCAGCGTTACGGTTAAGCTCCCTGATGAAAAGGGTATCACTCCCGATAACAGAATTATTATCGGAATTACAGACAAGGACGGAAAAGCTGTAAACGGCGTACCTGTTACCGTAATTGCAAAGGACGGAACGGAAGCAAAAGACCTTACAAACAGTGAGGGCATTGCGATTGTTCCCCCGACAAGTACAGACCGTACAGACAAAAACGGCTATGCACAGGTTGTTGAGGGAGAAAAGACATACAATGTCATTGTCGAGGACACAAAGGCAAAAATCGAAAATGCCGCCGTTGAGGTTAAGGACGGTAAAATCAGCGTTATTCTTCCCGACGGAAACAAGCTCAATACAGATAATCAAACCACTGTAACCGTCAGCGGCAAGGATAATACAGCGGTCAAGGATATTTCCGTAACTGTTACCGATAAGGATAATAAGACAGCGACAAAATCAACCGACGCAAACGGTAAAATCACTGTACCCGTCAAGACTTCAACAGGCGGTGGCGGCGGTTCTTCTTCAGGAGGAAGCGGCGGCAGTAGCGGATATGTCAAGCCGTCATACACTGTAAAGGTTGTCGATAAGGACGGAAAGACCGTCAATGTCAATAAGACCGTCAAGGACGATAAAATCACTTTGACGCTTCCGAGCGGCAAAACTCTTGACGATAATTATTATACAATTACCGTAACGGATAACAAGGGCAAGACAACGGCGGGTATTGATGTTACGCTCAAAGACAAGAATAATTCCGTCAGCGGCGCAACCGACGCAAACGGTCAGCTTATTATGCCGACAAACACGCATAATTCTTATGTAGTCGGATATGAGGACGGGCCTTTAAGCCTGAAAATAATATGACAAGAGCAGAAGCAGCTGCCATATTCGCCCGTAATATTGCAGAGCGTAAGGGCGAAAATATTTCAAGCCGTAAATCATCATTTAAGGACGTATCAAGCAAGGATTGGTTTAATAACTATATCGCCTATCTTGAAAAAAGTACAAGGTAATATCCGGCTATGACGATAAGACATTTAAGCCGGACGAACATATTACAAGAGCCGAATTTGTAACAATGTGTATGAGGTTCTATGCGCTGGACGCTAAGACAGTGGCGGCAAAGAAGAATATTTTTAATGATGTACCAAAATCACATTGGGCGTCAGGTTATATTTACAGCGCTGTTGGTATGGGCTGGATAAACGGATACAGCGACAGCACATTTAAGCCGGACAGCAACATCACACGCGCGGAGGTTGTAACGATTGTAAACCGCGTAACAGGACGCGCCGCCGATACGGAATACATCAATAAGAATATGTCAGCCGTAAATAAATTTACAGACCTCAAAGACAAGTCATATTGGGCGTTTTATGAAATCCTTGAAGCAAGCAATACGCATAATACCGTTGACGGAAAGAGCGGCGAGGGTAAAATAATTGTCTGATTTGTGTATTGTGTTTGTTGACCGGATATGATATAATCTTTATAATATTTTATATCGAAAGGAAAGAATATTATGGATAAAAAATTAAAAATAATTATAGAAAACTGTCCCCAAAATCATAAATGCCCCGCTGTCAATGTTTGTCCTGTTGGAGCGTTAAGTCAGAAAGATTTTGAAGCACCGATAATAGATTATGACAAGTGTATAGGGTGCGGTAAATGTTCAAATTTCTGTCCTAAAAAGCATTGGTATTATAATTGGATTATACATAAGGGGTGTAAACGGTGGAGGAACGCATAGAACCGACAAATACGGTACAGACTGAATTTGACGAGTGGATTATAAACGGTTTGGATAAGGCGGAAGAAATAATCCATAAATCAGATACAGAGAATATTAAGCAATAAGCGGTTGTTTGAAAATAAACAGCCGCTTTTTTGTTGCAAGGAGTGATGTCTATACAGGAAGAAATAAATAAAAAACAGTTGCGTTAGTTATAAGCGCTTCCAAAATGACGGGGCGCGTATTGCAGGCGGCAATTCGTGAATACCTAAGACAGCAGCAGAAAAATAAAAACAAGGGCTATCAGGGTAAACAGACGATTAAGCAGCTTGTAGAGTCAGGCGCGGCGCTTTCAAATATTGAGATAACGAATAAAAATATAAAATCTTTTTGAGCCGGTGGCGAAAAAGTACGGACTTGACTATGCTTTGAAAAGGATAATTCCACGAAACCGCCGAAGTACCTCGTATTCTTCAAGGGTAAGGATATTGATGTCATAAATATGGCGTTTCAGGAGTATTCGCAAAAAGCTGTTACGGGAAAAACCGTCAATCCGTAAAATGTTATCTCAAATGCGCGAGCTTGCAAAGACTATCAATCGAAAGACCGCGCCCGCCGCAAAGAACAGGAGCGCGATATATGAGGATAGACAAAAGGTTTATTCTTTTAAATATCCCGTATCTTCTGTTCTTTTGGATTGCTGATAAGATATGCTATATATACAGGATAACAGAGGGTAATAAAATAATAGCGTTGGTTCAGGGAATTGCGGAGTTTTACAAAGCTCCGCTTTTTCGTTCCACATAATCGATATATCAATCGGAGTAATAGCCGCGCTTCTGATTAAGTGCGCAGTTTATGTCAGGGGTAAAAATGCTAAGAAATACCGAAACGGCATTGAATACGGTTCGGCGCGCTTGGGTACGGCGTCAGACATAGCCCCGTATATTGACGGACAGAATTTCTATAATAATGTTCTTCTCACGAATACGGAACGGCTTACAATGGACAGCCGCCCGAAGCTGCCGAAGTACGCAAGAAATAAGAATGTTCTTGTAATCGGCGGCAGCGGCAGCGGTAAGACAAGGTTTTTCATAAAACCGAATTTAATGCAAATGCACAGCAGCTATGTTGTAACCGATCCGAAAGGTACGGTTTTAATTGAGTGCGGGAAGCTGTTACAAAAGGCGGATATATCATAAAAACATTTAATACGATAAATTTCAAAAAAAGAGTATGAAATATAATCCGTTTGAGTACATACGCAGCGAAAAGGATATTTTGAAGCTCGTTAATACCCTTATTGCGAATACCAAAGGCGAGGGCGAAAAGTCAAGTGAGGATTTCTGGGTTAAGGCTGAACGCCTGTATTATTGCGCCCTCATAGGCTATATTTGGTACGAAGCGCCCGACGAGGGAAAAGAACATCATAACTCTTTTGGATATGATAAACGCGTCGGAAGCAAAAAGAGGACGACGAGAATTATAAAAGCCCCGTTGATTTACTCTTTGACCGTCTGGAAGAAAAGGAACCGGAGCATTTCGCAGTAAAGCAGTATAAGAAATACAAAATGGCAGCCGGCAAGACTGCTAAAAGTATTTTGATTTCGTGCGGCGCGAGATTAGCGCCGTTTGACATTAAGGAACTCAGGGACTTAATGGAATATGACGAATTGGAGCTCGACAAAATCGGCGACAGGAAAACGGCGTTGTTCGTTATCATTTCCGATACGGACGATACTTTTAATTTCATAGTCGCTATGATGTACACGCAGTTATTCAATCTGCTTTGTGATAAGGCGGACGACGTTTACGGCGGCAGACTTCCCCGTACACGTTAGATTTCTGCTTGATGAAATGGCGAATATCGGACAAATACCAAAATTTGAAAAGCTGATTGCCACAATAAGAAGCCGAGAAATATCGGCGTCAATAATCTTGCAGGCGCAAAGTCAGCTAAAAAGCTATTTACAAGGATAACGCCGACACGATTATAGGTAATTGCGATACTACCCTATTTCTCGGAGGTAAAGAGAAAACTACTCTTAAAGAGATTTCCGAAACGCTCGGCAAAGAAACGATTGATATGTACAATACTTCCGAAACGCGAAGTAATCAAAAATCTTACGGACTTAATTATCAAAAATTAGGAAAGGAGCTGATGACGCAGGACGAATTATCGGTAATGGACGGCGGCAAGTGCATTTTGCAATTAAGGGCGTCCGTCCGTTTTTGTCTGAAAAGTACGATATAACGGCGCACCCGCGCTATAAGTATTTATCAGACGCAGACAAGAAAAACGAGTTTGACATTGAACGATTTTTGAACCGCAGACCGGCGGTTGTAAAGGAAAATGAACAATTCGACCTTTACAATGTAGATGTGCCGGACGAAGAAAAAAAAGACAGATTAAAATTTAGGAGGATTTTATTTATGCAATTTTTCACAGAAGCGGTCAATGTTTAAAAACTCTTGTAATCGCGTTAGGCGCAGGCCTCGCGGTTTGGGGTGTTGTCAATCTCTTGGAGGGATACGGCAACGATAATCCCGGCGCAAAGTCGCAGGGAATTAAACAGTTCATGGCTAATTAGTTGGAACAAAAGAAAGGAAAAGCACAATCCAGACGGTATCAGCGGCAGGCTACAAGAATAAATTGTGATTACACAAGATTGGTGTTATAATAAGAGAAAAGTTCCTGCCGGGGCAGCTGCCCCGGTGGTATGGATAGGAAGGCAGGAAAGCAATATGCACATCAGCTATAAACCGCTCTGGCACACACTGTTAGAGCGTGATATGAGAAAAGAAGATTTAAGGCTTGCCGCCGGTATGACAACGAATATGATCGCCAACATGAGCAAAGAGGGAAAGCACATCAGCATGGACACATTAGCCCGTATCTGCGAAACGCTGAATTGTGAGATTACCGATGTGATTGAGTTAGTACCAAACGAGCCAGCTTCCACAGGAGGTAAGGAACATGAGCGAATTGAAACCAAGAATAACGGAAAACGGAATTGATTATATCCTTGTCGGAGATTACTACATCCCGGATTTGAAACTGTCGGAAGAACACCGCCCCATCGGAAAGTATGGACGGCTGCACCGGGAATATTTAAGAGAAGTCCAGCCAGCCAGATTGAATACATTGACACTGACCGGAGAATTGTGGACATATCTTGCAGACCTGAACGAACAGGCACAGGAACGGTTAGATACCATCATGGAGCAAATGAAAGCTGCCGAGGGCGTGACCGAGGACTTGAAGCGTACCCGTCAAATGGAATGGGTGCAGCGGTGCAATAATATCCACAACCGGGCAGAAGAAATTGTTTTTGCATGAGATGATTTATTCATAACGGTATGATAGAATGATTATGACAAATCGGTATTTGAGGAACTGGGCGGCAAATACGAAAGGCAAGGGGATTATTTGATACCGTGCTTAACTGTACCCGCCGAAGAAGAACAGGCAATAGGCATCTGGGGGCAACGGCATTTAGATTATCTAAAACAGTACCGTAAAGTTACATACACCAATCTTCTTACAAGCGGCAGGCTAAACGCCTACCTTGCCGACATCAACAGACAGGCACAGGAACGCTTTGAAAGGCTCATAGAGGGTATGAAACAGGCACAGGGCATAACGGAACAGCTAAAGGCAGAAAACGCCTTAGAATGGACAGGATGCCTCAATAACATAAGGGCTTGTGCGAGGGAGATTGTGGAAAGGAAATTATTTTTGCATAAACAGATGATTAGTGGCAGGGGAAATCCTGCCTCTTTTTTTCTGCTTTAGTTTGTCAGCTTGACAAATAAAGGGTTAAGGAATATAATTAGATTCAGTATTATACAAGGAGTTAATAAATATGCGGCAAGGTATTCTTAAATAAACTGTCAATTTGATAGTGGGAACAAAAAGTAGCAGTCCCGTTTCACTTTTTAATATGGGGCTTAGTTTTTTGTACCCAGTTTAAGAATACTTTTTATCATGTAATTTTATATGCCCGAAAACATATAAGTGTTTTGGGGCTATTGGAGTTATTTACCCAGTGATAGGAGTATTTATCACTGGGTATTTTTATGCCCTTTTTGGGTGTTGATAGGAGGAAAATCACATGAAAATAATTAACTTAGGCATTCTGGCTCACGTTGACGCAGGAAAGACAACATTAACGGAAAGTTTATTGTATACCAGTGGTGCAATTGCAGAACTAGGGAGCGTAGATGAAGGCACAACAAGGACAGATACAATGAATTTATTAGTTTCTGCAAAGGATGGCATACAGGCACAGACCCGTATACTGTTTCATGCACTACAGACAATGAAGATTCCGACAATTTTTTCATCAATAAAATTGACCAAGAGGGGATTGATTTGCCAATGGTATATCGGGAAATGAAAGCAAAGCTTTCTTCGGAAATTATAGTGAAGCAAAAGGTTGGGCAGCATCCCCATATAAATGTAACGGACAATGACGATATGGAGCAGTGGGATGCGGTAATTATGGGCAACGATGAACTATTAGAGAAATATATGTCAGGGAAACCGTTTAAAATGTCAGAACTGGAACAGGAAGAAAACAGGAGATTCCAAAACGGAACGTTATTTCCGTTTATCACGGAAGCGCTAAAAACAATCTGGGGATTCGGCAGCTTATAGAAGTGATTGCCAGTAAATTTTATTCATCAACGCCTGAAGGTCAATCTGAATTATGCGGGCAGGTTTTTAAGATTGAATATTCAGAGAAAAGGCGGCGTTTTGTTTATGTGCGTATATATAGCGGAACATTGCATTTGAGGGATGTTATTAAAATATCTGAAAAAGAGAAAATAAAAATCACAGAGATGTGTGTTCCGACAAACGGTGAATTATGTTCATCCGATACAGCCTGCTCTGGTGATATTGTAATTTTACCAAATGATGTTTTGCAGCTAAACAGTATTTTGGGGAACGAAATGCTGTTGCCGCAGAGAAAATTTATTGAAAATCCTCTCCCTATGCTCCAAAAACAACGATTGCAGTAAAGAAATCTGAACAGCGGGAAATATTGCTTGGGGCACTTACAGAAATTTCAGATGGCGACCCTCTTTTTAAAATATTATGTGGATACTACAACGCATGAGATTATACTTTCTTTTTTGGGGAAAGTGCAGATGGAAGTCATTTGTGCCATCCTTGAGGAAAAATATCATGTGGAGGCAGAAATAAAAGAGCCTACTGTTATATATATGGAAAGACCGCTTAGAAAAGCAGAATATACCATCCACATAGAATATCTCTCACGGGCGTATCATGATGCTCCAAGGTATTGTGCAGATATTGTAAGTACTCAGATAAAGAATGACGAGGTCATTCTGAAAGGAGAAATCCCTGCTAGATGTATTCAAGAATACAGGAACGATTTAACTTATTTCACAAATGGGCAGGGAGTCTGCTTGACAGAGTTAAAAGGATACCAGCCAGCTATTGGTAAATTTATTCGAGATGCCCACCGGTGTGGTGGCGGATTTGTATAGCCGTCGGCGCTCGGTGCTGATTGGAATGTTCCTCTACGGCCTGGGCTTTCTGATGGAGGGTGCGCTACCGTGGTTCGCGCCGGTTCTGCTGGCCCAGGTTGTCTGGGGTTGCGGTGATACCTTCATCACCGGCGCTCTGGAGGCGTGGATTGCCTCGGAGGAAGAGGACAAACCCATAGACAAGGTGTTCCTGCGGGGCAGTCAAATGGGGCAAATCGGCGGCGTTCTGGGCGTGGTGCTGGGCACACTGCTGGGAAACATAAACCTGCAAATGCCTCTCATCTTGGGGGCAGTTTGTGCTTGTTGTTGGGGCTGGTGTTGGTTCGCATCATGCCAGAAATATGCGGGGGACTTGCCAGTGAAGGCTTTGACCGGCTCTCCACCGCTCATTTTCTGGATGACACGGTAATACCTGTTATCGGGCCGCTGAACAGCGTCACTTGGTTCGGTGTTATCAGTCTTATCGGCAACGGCTTAGGTATTCTGGCTTCTCAGTTGCTCATCGCCCGCATGGAGAAAAAAAGGGACTGTCAGCCGAACCAGTGTGGTCATGTCCACCAGCGCCGGGTATATCCTGTTCCTGGTTCTCTTCGCGGTGGGGCGGGCTTTTTGGTTCATGTTGTTGGTGTTCCTGCTGGCGGGGCTTATGCGCACCATCAAAGGAGCCTGTGCTGGCCGCCTGGATGAACGACCAAGTGGATGAGAAAATGCGCGCCACAGTCTTTTCCACCAGCGGACAGCTGGACTCTTTCGGGCAGATCATCGGCGGGCCCTATTGTGGGGCTGGTAGCCCAGCAGGTGTCCATACCCTGGGGGCTGGTCTGTACCGCTTTCCTGCTGTTGCCCGCGCTGTTCTTAGTGCCGGTGGCGGGAAAGAAGCGGGATTGATATGGCATAGTTAAGTTTACTGACGAGCGGGGAGATTACTTCCGCTCGTCTTCATTTAGTAGCGCAAAATTTGAGGACTCTTTATTTCCTTATTCGGTATAGCGGAGGCGGCTGTCAATTCGACATAATTTTCTTGTGATACTTTACCGTACATGAGCATTAG
>VOFG01003635.1_pt1 | contig 32832 bp, 58 predicted proteins | sample 5384171 | NCBI WGS metagenome assembly VOFG01 (sample SAMN12384726, study PRJNA508395) | human gut metagenome | isolation source: healthy gut F | host: Homo sapiens
AATAAAGCTTTGTTCAGATATTTTGCTCCACTTTTAATCCAGGATGCTCCATCCCCACTGATAAAAGATTCGTTTCAATTCTTCTTCGTTATAAGTTTTGTGTATAAATTCTCCTACCTTATTCCAAAATTTTTCTGTCCCATTTGTTCCGGAATAAACACCTCCAAAGTAGAATGTATTCACCAGTTCTTTTTCTGGCTTTGCATTTCGGATTTTCCTGCTTGTATTCATACACATATGCAAGTTTACTGATAAAGCTACTGTTATCCTCTGGGGATACCATCTTCCATGTTGTTCAGCCACATGATCTTCGTCTGCTTCTATAAACAGATACTTACAAACTTTCTTTTCTTCCCTTTCAGGAATCCATATTTCGTCAGCAATACCATGCACTTTATTCATCACGGTTGTCTTGCTGATTTCCTGCCTGGATGGAAGCACTTTTGTTGCTTCACTGTAGCTTGTTTTCATCGCTTCTGTCAGTAGTACCACCTCGGCTTCTTCCGTAAATCTTTCCCTTGTATCGAGTCCCAGTATCTCTTCCAACAGATAGTGATGCACCCCATCTGCTTTACTGCGGAAGTATGTGCTCTCAAACGTTATGTCACCAACAGACGATATCAGCATTCTCTTGTCAGTTCGCTGTGCTGTGTATCTTGTTTTCTCCATCTATCCTCATAAATTTTTTTCATTCATACTGGTCAGTACATTTCCAAGAAAGGCTGCCGAAAATGCCTCCGTTGTTGACTTTACCGATTTTTTCCAGAGAATAGAAATCCTTTGGATTTTGAAAAAAAATATCTTCTGCTGCAATTAACCCATTCACCAATTCTTCTATAAGTGTTACAATGTTCATGAGAGTAGTCCTCCTTTAATTCTTAGTTTTCGGCGAAACCATTATATCAAAAGGATGTTTGATTACTCTCATTTTATTTTTTTATTCAACTGACAAAAACTTTACTCTATATTGTTGGGGTGATACGCTTGGAAAGCAGAAAACGCTCTGTAGCCGTTTTTTATTTCGTAACGATATGTGCTATATTATGATTTTTTTGATTTAATCTGTTTCGTTTCTTTAATGATTGTTCGCATGGAGGCTTTTGTAATGAATTCATAATCCGTTCTAAAGCCGAATGTTTTGTGCAGAGAATCCGTTAATTCTGTTCTTGTGTAGGAAGGAATATAACCACTTGCTGTATTTAGTAGTGTCATTTGCATAGAACGTAATGTCCCAAGTATCTGACTGACCGTATAAGCATCTCCAAGTTTCTTTTCTAATAACCGATAAAGAAGAAGACTGATATAGCAAGTCATGAAATGAGCTTTTATTCGCTCCTCTCTTCGTACATAGACTGGTCTAGCTTCAAATTCGGTTTTCATAATTCTAAAGTTTTCTTCTATTTCCCAACGCTGTTTGTTAATCCGTATGATTTCAGAGACATCACCTTCGATTTGTAATAACAGCATAAAAACCATCATACATTTCTTCTTTTTTGAATCTGTTCTTCATCGATATTGTATACTTGTTTATTAGCGATTTCCCCATCGGCGTCACAGAAGTCTTCTTTACAAAACGCATTGGATCATTTTGATTTTTCCTTTTCGTTTACGCCCAGGTGTGTTGATGATCTTTTCAGCATGTTCGATTTGGCGGTCACGAATTCTTCTTTGGTATGCTTTATATTTTGGAGAATAAGTAACAATCAGAGTTTCATCCATGTTTCCTGTAACCACGGGAACTTCTTTGTAATAAACAGTGTTATAAACTTCTTCATCAGTTTCATCAAGTGTACGCAGATCTATGAATTTTGTGCTACCGACTTTACGAAACTGCGTAGGGTTCAGAGCAATCTCACGATCTTCTTTCTTCATCTTTTTAAGAGAATGAGTGATGATGTATGCCCGGTTTCCAAGACTGTTAAATCTTCTGTTCGCAGCACTTCCAAGTCGGAATCAGAACAATGGATGAATTCACTGCAGTTAAAGTCCTGGAGAATTTTTGATTCTAAAGGCTTTAAAGTTGTCTGTTCATTTTGATTTCCTGGATAAACATCAAAAGCAAGAGGAATACCATCAGCATCCATAAATAATCCCATAGTTACAATTGGATTCGGACGGTTTTCCTTACTTTTACCATAACGCTTAGAATCGCTTTCCTCTTCAATTTCGAAATAGTAGTTTGTGCAATCGTAATAGAGGATACGATTATTTCTTGGATAAAGGAAATTAGAATTCTTGTAAAGTTCACTTTGAATAAAATCCGATTCTTCTGCAATCACAGAAAGAGAGCGGTAAACATCCTGCAGACTGTATTTAGGTGGCTCTAACAGTGTTTGACAATAGTCATAGCTAGCCAGCTTGCTAGAAGGCGATAGGATTCGTGCATAAACTAAATCAGTCAGGATTGCTTGTAGATTATATTTATATTTGTGGCGTTCTTTGATTGTTCTACAAATCTTATCTATACGAAGTTGTGTACAAAGTTCTTGTAAAAAGAGATACCCAACATTGAAAGAACGGCGTTCATTCATCGGAATGCAAGCAGCTTTTGAAAACTCTACAGAAATCTTTCCAGTAGCTTCTTTATAGAGCTTTGTTTCTTTATCAGCCTGCTCTCTTGCCCATGCCATCATCTTATCTCTGTCACCATCGAATTGTTCTAAAAGTGTGTTATATTTTCCAAGTTTTTTATAAATACGAGATGAGGACTTACCATTTTCCTTGCGAAAAGAATGATAAATATACACATCTTTATTGTTTTCACTACCTGTAAGTGCAATATACATGATTAGAAAAACTCCTTTTCTTTTATTATAACACACTATTACAAACAAGTACATATAAAAACGGAAAATTTGACATAAAAAAAGCAGGTTTTATAAGGCCTGCAAGGTATTTTTCTAATATTCAACTGTCGTTGAAATAGTCCTGTTTCTACACTAATTTCTAATATCCAGCCATGTGTAGCAATCGCTTTCTCTCCCCTGTATCTTTCCGTCCAGTCCGACCACATGACCCATCACCGGATATTCGTATCCTTTTTCTTCTTTCTTCGGTGCTTTCGCCGACATCAGGATCTCTCCATAATTCTTCTACTTTTTCTTCTTCAAATACTGGGCTTCTCAGACGTTCCGTTACTTCATACAGTTTCCCACTGCATTTCTTCGCCGGAATTTTTTTGCGGATGATTCCCACCCTCCGGCTCCAACTCCTGTGCCCGTGTTTCATCCGCTTTGCAATTACACTCCACATGGTTCTCCATTGTTCCCATGTTCCGGTATTCCAGCCCTTACGGTGGTTCCGGCAGGTCAAGTCCCTGCGACTGGTATGGCAGGAGCCCTTCCCGGTTATTCTCGTAATACCGGATCAGTTCTTCCACCGTCCTGAATCTCATCATCGTCACTCAGACTGTTCCGGTAAATCTCCGAGATACCGGAATACTTCTTCGATCTCTTCTTCCCTCAGAAGTTCTAAAACAGCTTCCCGCGCTGTCCTTTCATGGATCTTTTCTTTTTACCGCTTTGTTCCGATGGAACGGGTCTAACTGGAAGCACGTACTCTTATCTTTTGCTTTCTTAATCCACGATGCCCCTCTGCATTTAAGATCCTCGGCTTACTTCATCAGATTGAACTCCTGTGCGATCACTGCCTCCCGGTATTCCTGGAATTCTTTTTGTTTTTGAAAAAACCAGCAACTACTACTTTATTTTCAGGGCATAACGCTCCGGACCGGTTTTCTCCAGCCATCATAAGCGATCCCCTATCTTGATCTCTGCCTTATCCTGCTTTTCCTTTTTTTCTGTCTTTGCCCTGCAGTTTGATATAAACTCCATCTGCTTCTTCAAACAGGACAGGAACTTCTTTTTTCCCCTTTTACATGACCTTTCTTATATTCTTCTGTCAGCGTTGCTTCTTCATTGTAGACCTTTTCCCCTAACGCCTGGATGACGTTCCATACTCCCATTGCACTGATGGTCTGTCCTGTCATCTCGCTGACTTTTCGTGGCACATTCCCTGTAAGACAGCTCCGTGATCCCTTTTACCAGCAATTCTGCCATGTTTGTTGAAATCAGCCCCCATGGTCCAGTTCCAGTGTTTCATCAAAAGATACACAAAACGTTTGGTGCCATCTTCCTCTATTACCTCATAGACCATTCTCTGATAAGTCACTTCACCATACACGTTTTTTACGGTTGTCTGTCGGCACCTTTATTCAGTACTTCTTCTTGTCCCTGTCCTCCATCAGCATCCGGTCATACCGTTCCAGGAATTCTTTTTGTGAACTCTCTTCCGATCCTGGCAGACCCATGCATAAATATTTTCTCTAACTCCTTGAATGTTACACCATTTTCCTTTATCATTGAATTCATCATACAGACTCCTTATGTTTTCTCGTCAATTAAACAATAAGATAAATCCCCGCTTTGCTAAAGCGGGTTAGAGCGGTTTCTTTAATTCAGAAAAGCCTGCGGACTTTCCTCTTTTTCTCCCTGAGACGGGCAGGGAAAAGGAGATTCGGAATGGATCGGAAAAGGGTGGGAATGGTACACGAAAAGGAAGATTTCCCTTTGAAAGAAAATTTTGTTCTGATCTCCTTTTCACATGGTATCAAAATTAATTTTGATACCATGTGAAAAAAGGGACGATTCCGAAGAATCATCCCTTCCAACTAATTTGCCTAATTTTCAACTTTCAATGATTTTACCCGATCAAATTCTTTTGTATTATTTGTAACAACCGTATATCCTAATGACTGTGCATGACCGGCAATCATCATGTCCAATGGACCGATTGGTGTTCCTGCTTTTTCTAAATCAGCCCGGATCTTTCCATAACTTTCCGCAGCCAAACTGTCAAAATCCGGAATCTCAATGTTGGCCAGTAATAAGTCAGATTTTTTAAATGTCAAGAGTGTTCACCACTCAAATTGTTCTCCCTTATTAATATCTAAGCTCTTTTTTAGGGAAATATCCAACTGTGTAATTCTGCTAATAGCTTCTTCCTGAGCTTTTCCTATAATATGCACAATACTGGATGTATCTTTATTTCTATCATAAATCCGGAATGCCTGCCTATTTTTCCTTTAGCACTAAATGTAACAGGGAGTAACCCATTATTAATCAACTGCTGATTCAAAATCATACGTCCAACCCTTCCATTCCCATCTTTGAAAGGATGAATCCGTTCAAATTGAATATGAGTCAATGCTATCTTTTCTAAACTTTCTTTACTGAAGTTCCTTCAAAATTAGCACTTTTTCAAAAAACGTATCCATCAATTCACGGAACGTTATCTGCATTTGGTGAATAGTAAACAGCTTCTACTAAATTCCCTATATATACCGATCCTGTTCTATAGTTTCCATCCGTTTCTATAATTTCCCCATTTGCTTCTTTGATCCAAGCTTCTGTAATCTCTCTTTTTTGCAATGGAAGCATTTCCTTTTTAATTGCTTTATACAAATTTTTCGCTTCCTGATATTCCGTGTATGTATGACCCGATCTTACTTCATCATAATCAATCAAACAGATTGTTTCATCAAGAGACAGCGTGTTTCCTTCAAAGCATTACTGGACCAGCAAAAGCGATAAGCAAAATCCTTAATAAATGGCTTCATAATTACTGGCTGTTCTTTTGCAGCTTTATCAGTTCTAATTTTTTTCTATATTTTCATATAATTTTTCATTATCAATTAATGCCATATATTCATTTTTCCCTTTCAAATATTTCTTTTTATAGCTCTGCAGCGTTCCTTTTGATATATTAAGACTTTCTGCAAATTCCTTATCCGTTACATTCTTTCCCTTCTGATCCCACTTATTCAGAAATTCTTCCTGATTATTAATCATATCCATCTTGACACTCCCCACAGCTAAAGCAGGGGATTCTTGCTTCAACCACTACTGCATTGTCTGATACCATTCGGTATCTCAATGTCTTACACAGTGTCCACAAGCTAGATTATACTGTTCCCGTATGCCCTACGGTGCAGTTCATAGGTTCTATTGTTTTATGTTTACTATGCTGACTGCATTTGCAGTCCTTTATCCAGTATGTTGATACTTGCGTTGGTATCCCTATCATGCTTTGTATGGCACTCCGGACACTCCCATTTACGGATTGCAAGATTCTTTACAAGTGGATTTTTAAATCCACAACAGGAACATGTTTGGCTGCTTGGGTACATTGTAGGCACTTTTACAATGTCATTCCCATACCAAATAGATTTATAGGACAACATATCAAAAAACTTAGACCACGATGCAGAACCTATATGCTGTGCTAATTTGTGATTACGCATCATATTTTTACTTTTAAATCCTCTATGCAGATCGTTTGGTTTTCTCGAATCAGCATAGTGGATTGTTTTTGTAAAAAATCGTTTCTCTGATTCGTAATCTTTTCATGTACTAAGGCAACCTTAACACGCTGTTTATTGCGATTGGTTGAACCTTTTTCTTTGCGTGACAATTTCCGTTGTTCACGTATGAGCTTACGCATTGATTTTTCAAGGTATTTCGGGTTGTATACTACATTTCCGTTACTGTCGGAATAGAACTCTTTAATCCCCACATCAATGCCAATCTTACCACCTTTATTACTCATTGGCTGTGGTTCAAATTTCACATTCAGAACAGCAAAATATTTATTCGTCGGTGTACGCTCAATGGTTACGTTATTGATTTTCTCCACCCCCCATAGTTTGACGGATTTTCACAAATCCTGACTTGGGAAGTTTTATATATTTTCCCACAATGCGAATGTTATCGCCCTGATTGATTGTTCTGTAGGACTGGTGGTGATTCTGTTTACTTTTAAATGTCGGATGGGATGCACGTTTCTGAAAGAAGTTTACAAAACCTCTGTCAAGGTCACGCAAGGACTGTTGTAAAGCAATAGAATCTACCGCTTTAAGAAATGCAAAATCATCACTTTTCTTTAAGTCTGTCAGCATTGCAGAAGTCTGTGAATAGCCAATTTTATTGCCATTCTGATAGGCTTCATTACGCATAGCAAGACCTTTGTTGTAGATTAATCTGCAACAACCTAACGTCTGATTGATGATAGTTTGCTGTTCCTTATTCGGATAGATTCTAAATTTAACACCTTTTTTGCATTATCCCATCTTGTCCTTTTGTCTCTGCGATGTTTTCTGATTTTCGATATATTGCTTGATTACATCAAGCGGAGCACCACCCACCGTCGATACAAAATAGCTGTTTGTCCACAGTGATGGTATTTTTTGTTTTCAATGACGGATATTCACTTCTCAAAACTTTGGAAGTATATCCTTTTAATGATTTAACTGCTTTGTGAATACCAAACTGAGGGGCTACTTCCATGAGTATGTGTACATGGTCCGGCATGATTTCCATTTCCAGAATGTCTACAGAAAGATTTGCAGCATATTCAAGGAGAAGTTCCTTTAATCCGGTATCTATTCCATTTGTTAAGATTTTGCGTCTATACTTAGGACACCAAACAACATGGTATTTACAAGAATAGATTACATTGTTATTGGATTTATATGTAATATTCATATATGTATTATATGCCATTTTTAAATCTATTACGAGGATATTTTGTTCCATCTTCAATTACTTGCGTAAATTCGATGGAAGTGTCTTATATCCCCATAGCTAAAGCAAGGGGTTCTTTGCTGACTCTCCTGCCTCGATCACTTCGGTCTTTCCACTTTCTGTATAAGTGATCGTTGCCTTTGCCGCTCTTGGATAATCATAGATTTCGATAAATCTTTTTTCGCCTGCCACTACGCCACGCTTTGGCTGTTTTGCACGCATTGTCAGTGCCATGACTGCCATCTCTCCATCCGGGTTTTTCAGAAGGATTTCGCTTGTCTCATCTACTCCGGTCTCAAAATAATTGGCTGTCGTCAGTACAACGTCCGGCTTGCTCTTCATAAAATATCTTATGAAAGAAGTCGCATACACTCCGATATCAAGCAATGCTCCGCCTGCCAGTTCTTTTGAAAAGAAACGGTTCTTTACATCATATTCCTTGCAGCTTCCCAAATTGACCTGTACCATTTTCACATCACCGATCGCGCCTTCTGCAATCTTCTTTTTCAGTTCTTTTATACAATGGCATATGAAGCAAGGTCATTCCGTCACAGATCACAAGCCCTTTCTCCTGTTATGCTGATTCCATCAACCGATTCTCTCAGTACTGCTGCGATTGCATCCAAAGAATAGCCAAGCTTTTGCATTTGAAAGGCAACTTCCTTTTGTGTGGGAGGCTTCGCCCTCCGCAATTCCCGATCGTCTGCCCTGTTCCATACCATCCTGAACGCCATCATTATAAATGTCTTCCAGTGCTTTACACATATCCAGTTCCTCCCTTTCGTTCTTTTCTACGTTTATCTCCATAAGCTGCCGGGAATTTAAGAATGCCCAAGTGCATGATAAGTCTCCAAATCCAGCTTTTGGAAATAGTCTTTATGATTTGCCACATATGTACGCAATGCGTATTTATCCTGACTATATTGTAGCATACCGAAGATGATTTGTAAATCACTTTGAAAAGATTCTAAATTTTTCAGTCTTCTGACATCGACGAGGTTAATGTGATAATTGGGAAGATACTTTTTCATCAGTTCCGCATGCTTCTTTTCTGTCCCAAGATCGAACATCTGATGCAGTTCAAAAGGTCCATCCCACTCCTCTGTCCCATAATAGAAGATCAAAGTAATCACCGGGATGAGTTTATCATTTTTTTGAAACCGGGAAAGAAATTCAGCCGAAGAAAGACGGGGCGGACGTTCTTTCCATTTGACCCGCACCTGTTCTGCGTATTCCATGCTGTCATAGAGCATTACTTTCAACGGTGCAGCGTAATGAATGGCAGTCTGTGATTCCACCGCCAGCAGCATCAGCAGAGCCTGATCCTGCCAGTTCATGATGATATCGCGGTATTGCTTTTTTTTACAACATTTTTCCCCTGAGTGTCCTGGAAGACTGACTGCGGTTGTCTCCGGGCTGGGGTAAAGGTTCTCCGGCAGGATTACGGCTTTTCCCTGAAATAAAATGGCGTTGAACAGATCTGCGAACCGTTTCGTATCCTTAAGCCAAAGATTAACATTTACATCTGCTTGTCCCATAGGCAAGTCCTCCTTAATAAAAATATAATCGTTATCATCAAAATGAAAATCTCTGACCGAAATGGTCTTGAAATATGAAATGCTCTCCATACTGGACATCAGACATAGAAAATGGGAATTGGATCTGTCTGAGATTTTGATGTGAAATGAGTATAAGATAGTGTAAGAAAAAATCAATTAAAAGAGTTTAAAGTTTGTATGAAATAAGTATAAAATTTGTATTTGTTGGGGGAAAAATGTTTCAGCAGTCAGAAAGATTTTAATAGAAAAGCATCCATATCCGCCCTTGCTGTTGCATCGCAGTGCAGGACCCGCTTTACCTCAGCCCGTTGACAACTTGTAACAGGAACGTGGAAACACTCGTGCAGAGGCACTCCTGTTTACGTTTCTTAACAAGTTGGGCAAAGTGTCTTCGGAACGCTCCTTGTCAATGCACTGCTCACGCAACAGCAAGGGTGGATATTAGGCTTTTCAAATCAGAAAATTTTCCCTCATGCCGAACATTTTCTCCCAACAAACACGAAATTCCAATAAGAAAAAAGAGCCGGATGGCTATCGACGAAGATAAATGCTCCATCAAATAGTAAATACAATATTTACTGTCTAATATTTACGATCGAATATCTTAGCCAATAGCCATCCGGCTTTTTTCTATCCTTTGGAAATTTGCATTGTTGAGTGAATACGCTTTGGAGTCAGAAAAAAACTTCTTTGCTGTGACTACCAGCGGAAAGCAGGGTGTTCCTGAGCAGGTGCATTAGCAGGAGCGTTCCGAAGACACTTTGCAGCGTTTGTTAGAGAAAGTAAATCGAGTGCCTTTGCACGAAGATTTCCACTTTCGAGTTACAAACGGTCAACGGGCTGAGGTAAAGCGGGCCTGCACCGCGAAGGAATGATTTCGCGTCTGTCGCAATGAATTGGATCTTCGTTGTTGCAATCGTGACAGGTGTTGTGGTCAATTATTACGGACAGATCGTAGAGATGCAACGTCGTGAAACAGCAATGATGTTCCTGGATAAATTAGAACGTCTCCCGGAACTTTCCAAAGAAGACCTGGAAGACATCTCAAAAAAGTACAAAAATTCCGCTGAGTGTTCACTCAACGGAATTTTTGCTTTCCACTTTTTCTTATCTTTATGTTTTCTATTTCTCGGATACTTCTGAGTTTGTATCTCTCACCTGCGGAATTAATGAAGCTGCCAGTTTTCCTTTTCCACGATGTTTCAGATATAAAATTCCAATTACAGAAAATACAACAGCTCCGACAAAATTCACCATAAGATCTTTCATTGTATCTACAATTCCAATGTCTAAATATCCGCCCAGATTCCAAGTCTCACCGTTGATCACAATGGACTGAACATCTACATGAATCGGGATATTTGCTCCTGTCGGATTCAGCTTTACTGAATTGATTGCCGGAACAATCCAGTCTTTCTGCATATCCATTCCGAAGAACCAATCCATACTGAATTCAAAGAACTCCCACAAAACACCAACTGTCATTGAAAAACAAAATGCAAAAAATGCCACAAAATATGGGAACATCTTAATTGAGAATCGATCACTTCGGTTGAATAAATCAATCAGTGCAAACCCGATGGCTGCCATCAAAAATCCATTCGTTGTATGCAAAATGGTATCCCATACCGGAATCTTTACATAAAATGCATTGATTTCTCCAAGTATCTCTGCCGAAAAGATAAAGATCAGAATCACCGTTTCCAAACCAACCGGAATTGTCACTCCAAGTTTCTTATCAATAAACTGTGGCACCATAAATAAAATCAATGTTAGAATCCCAAGAAACATATTGTGATAGTTCCCAAGAAAGAATTGTCTGATAATTGAGACAATAACCAACATTGTCAGTATCATCTGGACTCTTGTTCTATTTCTTGCTTTTTTACTTAATTCGCTCATTTCCTATATAGTCAAGTCTTTTTTTCCTTATTTTTCAAGGGATTTTTAGTTCCATATCTCAGATGAATGAGCCAAGAAGATGGACATTTCTCTGTATCTGGTACGAAAATAGAGGGGTTGGGGGTACACAAAATAAAACGTCATCATTTTCGTTCTACATGGCCTTGTGTGTACCCATCCATCTACGACAGCGAACCTCCCATATCTACCAGGATCATCAGCATCTATGCCAAGTCCTAACTGCTCTCGTCCCGCCTGTCCATAACCAGGGTGTCAGCTTAGCTCCTCTACAGGGTCATGCCCTATGGTGATTATTCCTGCCGACTACTGGCTCATTCTTTTTTGTTTTAAGTCTTACTGACCTGTTTAAGTATCAATACCTCACGGCACCTTACGGCGGACGTTTTCCCGACTCGGTCTTCATACTTCTCAGCCTTCCTGTCACAGCTGAATTCAACTCTCCACAGCTATTTCTGAAAGTTCAATTCAACTGTGACAGAACATTACCTGTTTGTCTCTGCTTACTACGCTGCCTGCAACTGTGGCCTTCTGATATCACTCATCAGTTTCATTGGGTCATAATCCACACCCTTTGTCAGGATTGTGTAGAATACCCTAATAATCTTACATGCCACTGCTACTACTGACTGCATCTTCTTTAACGGGTTTTTCTTTACGGGTTCGATAATACTCATGTATTTCCTTAAACTCAGCATTCTTCCCCACCAGTGATATCGCAGCTTCATACAGCACATATCTCAGCCGTTTTCTGCCTCTGTAGCTGATCCGGCTCTCTCCATTGTGCTTTCCGGAATCATTTGCCACGATTGCATATCCCGCCAGCTTCTGCAGCTGCTTCGGATTATCAAAACGTCCAATGTCACCTACTTCTGCAATAAATCCGCTGACTGTAATCAATCCGATTCCTTTGATTTCCATCAGTTTATCAACATATGGAATCGTCTTCAGTTTTTCCTCTATAGTTTGGAGCAGTTCCTCCATCCTTGACACATATACATCCATGTCATTCAGCAGATTCTTCAGTTCAATCCTTGCCGCTTCCGGTGCTTCCTTACTTCCAACGCTATGCTCTGCAGCTGATACCAGGATCTTTGCCCCTCTTCATTCCAGTGCCTCGCAGCTTCGCGTTTCTCCAAATCTGGTTTACACCGTTCACTCCAAGTATTCTGATATCCTCCGGCAATGGAGCCCTTGAGTATCATTCGTCCGCTGACTGCCATTAAATCCCCATAAACGTCTTTATATTCAGGAAAATAAATGGCAAACCATCTAGCGATTCGATTCTTGATTCTTGTTAGCTCTTCCTGCGTCTGGAAACGAAGATTCGATAAGCTCCTGATCTCCGCATAAATACCGGTTGGTATGTAGGGATAAGAGAAGCGTCCTTCATTGACCAGTGCCGCAATCGTCTTTGGATCCTTACGGTCATTCTTATTGGGATTGTTGTCATCCAGCTCTTTCGACTTCTTGACATGGTGCGGATTCACATGTACAGGCTTCATCCCGCTGTCCTGCAGGAATTTCCCCAGTGCAAACCAGTAATGACCGGTCGGCTCCATTCCGGGAATTACAGCTGTTTTACCTTGCTTTTTCTGCGATATCTTCCACCCATGCCTTGAACATCATGAAACCCGCCTCAGTATTACTGAATTCCAGCGGCTTCTTTGTATATTCATAGTTCCGCCAATCAAATGCCCTGGCAAAATGAGTTTCACTGCCGACATCAATTCCAACAATCAAAGTTTTTTCCGTTATGGATGCAATTTTTGCGTTCTGTGTGTTACAATTCATTATAGATACCTCACTGTTTTAATAAGATTTTTTACTAACCGTCCAAAGTCAGTAATCTTATTTTACTCTGAGGTATTTCTTTTTCTCAACCTTCTTTCTCGGAATTCCCTATATTTGAATTATACAAGAAGCTCCGATATACCGCATCTTTTTTTCAACAAAAGGTGGCAGGCCGAAGTTTAAAATAACAGCTTCTACATATGCCTGACACCTTTCTATCTATCGTTTATAGATTCACTTTAATTTTACTTCTGTTTTCTTCTTCTAATAACATAAATCATTCCACCGATCACTGCAATTGATCCTGCAATCATCAGAATCCAGATGTAGCTGATGCTGTCTCCTGTCTTTGCTGTTTTCACCTGTTTTCCTGACGTTGAAGTTCCTGTTGGTTTCTTTCCTGCAGTACCTGTCGATGTTTCCTTTCGAATCTGTTGGATTCTTTGTTTCTTCTTTCTTCACGATCTGATACTCTATCTGATAGTCTGTATCCTCTCCGTGAAGCACATAATTATCACTCTGTTCGCCGATCATTCCGACAATAGTGGCTGTATATGTTCCGGTCTTGATTTCATTTCCACCTTCTACAACCGCCTTGCAGTCATCTTCGAACAATACCCCTGTAAATTCTGCAGACACATTTGCTTCTTTCCCCTGTATCAATCACAGTTCCGTCCGTATTCCATGCAACGCCCAGTGGTTTTGGCTGTACCTGCAGCGTTCCTGGTTTAAACAGTACTGTGTAATTCACATTATCTGCTGTCAACGGAGTTTTTTTCTGTAATATCATAAAGACCGACCTTACAGTTTTCTTTTTTCTGCATTTCCTGCTGTCAATGTGACATTTATTTTCAAATCCTCTAACTGATCATCCCCTGCCGGACTTCCATCACTGATTGACCAGGTATACTCTGTAATTGTCTGTCCGTATTCTTTCTCGGTTCGCTCCGGACTGATTGTAAGCTTTCTCGGCAATACAGTTACAGGAACTGATGACATAACTGTTTTATAATTCGGATTAAATGGAGTGAAGATCATCTCCTGCTCACTCTGGTTCTCTGCTACCGTAAGCATTGCAGTATTATCTGCAAAACGAAATACACCATTACCTGACTGACCTGTACGAACTGCCTTTCTCAAGCTATCTCCATAAGTCACTTCTACTGCCGGGAAAGTCACTTCCGGATCTGCCGGAAGAATCTCATATTTCCATACACACACACGTCTCATGCCGGAAAAGATATAATTCGCATTTGTCAGTCCTATTGCAAGTGCTTTATAAGAGCCGACTTCTGTACGCTGTGCATTCAGCAGTCTTTTTAATCTCACAGCTGTCATTTTCTAAAAGACTGTCTGCTTTCACGTTTGCTTCTATTCCACATGCATTTCCTGTATATGTATACTGTGCTGCCGCATTCCATTCTATCTCTGCTTCCTTTGGTGATACATTAAGGAATGCTGGACGAACTACAACATCATAATTACTATTTGATGCATTATCTTTCAGAATAACATATTTTCCTGCATTTCCATAAGCACCAAGAATGTCATCTCCATCTTCATCTATTGTACTTCCTGACAAAATATCTTCCTGTACGATTGTTGTTGCTTTCAGTGTCAGTCCAAGACTATCAACTGTATCTCCCGGAAGAAGTTTCTCCTTTTCTGAATCACTGATCGTAAATGTAAGATCTTCACTTGTCAATATCTCTCCGTATGTCTTTGCTTTCTTTTCTGCATTGACAACAATTCTCCGTGCACTGCTGCTTTCATCAATCGCTTCACTTTGCAACTGTTCTATCTCCTGGATTTCCATTTCATCTGTTGCATTTGCTGAAACGACTTCCGACTTTTTTCACTGTTTTTACCGGAACGCACATAGTAACACTTTTGTATTTTTTTTATTATCTGCCGGCTGAAAGATCAGTTCAAATTTTGTCTGATCTGTCACTTCCTGATCTGTCACAACATGATCTGCATCTTTGAATACCCATGCCCCTGCCGGTGCATCTTCAATCCCTTTTAATGTAGCTTCTGCCAGTGTCTGACCATATTCAACTTCTACTTCCGGTGTCGGAAGCTTTGGTTCAAATATCAGGTTGCTGTTTGTCTCATAGATCAACCGTGCCATTGGATCATCAATAAAGTTAAGCATTACTGTTCCAAGGAATCGGTTGTCAATACAATTGCCTTCGTCTTTAAATAATCTCGGATTAATTTCCCGTGTCAATCCTAACGGTGCTCCTCGTGAGCAAGAAGTATAATTAAATACCCAAGAATTGTACTCGATCGGATGGCTTGTATCCTGTCCTGTTGTTTGCTTCATTGTTTCTAATATATACGGCCACTTCTCACTTCCATATGTATTATATGCATCCTGAATATACACATGATTTTTTCCATCATCATATAATTTATACGCATATTTATAATCTTTATATTTTATGTCATCCCAATTCGCAAGGTTAAATCCCATCGCACGTTCAACCGAACTTTCGTAGTTCTTGGTTAGATTAAATCTTCGAAGAAATATGATTTTTCCCCTTGCTTCCTTCATTGATGGGATATCCCTCCACTGTAGACCTTGTCCTTATTTTTTTCAATAAATTCAGCTACCGCATGCTCTAATCCAATTGTAGAACCGGCATCTGATTTTTACTGTAAGAATGACTGTTTCTGACTTATGCTTCTCTAAAAAGCCGAGGGAGGTATTGAGGATTGACTGTAATGTAAGATCACTTCCGTTTTTTCCTGACACTGCCATAATTCGCCTCCATGTACTATCTTTACGTCTGCCACAGAAGCATCATCTTTTGTCGCATTTGCACGGATATCAAAGCTGCGTGCTCCCATATTTAACTGTTCATCATAATAAAGATTCTGACATGATGTAATGGATACCTGTGGTATATCATCCTCTACAACTCCTGCTGTTCCTGTATCATGTGTTGCCGGAATATTTACAGATGATAAAAAGTGCATCATCCGGAATATTTGCCATCCAGTTTTCTGCATAATAGTACTTCGTCTTCTCTGTGTTTCCTGCCAAAATAGACAGATCTATTTTCGTTCCTTGTTCTCCAAGCTTTAATCCATTAACAGTCTCCGAATGTACAAACCACTTCTTGCATTCTGAATCAGGTATGTTCCATCCGATTGTTTGAAAAAAAACGCCAAAGCTGGCTTGTATTTTGATTATGATCAAATTCTTCTTCTACCCACAAATTAATAGTGGTATTCATTCTTCCCGATTCTGATTGCACATCAAGAGCAAGTCCTGTATCTTTTTCTCCTTCTGAAATGCTTTCGATTTGATAAGCATTATAATCCTTAACCCAGGTCAGCTTCCATTTACTTGTTGTTCCCATTGTATAAAAATGAGGAAGTGCACCAGGAACCAGACTATCCGCCATTCTGTTTAAAGCTGCCAGTTCTCCGGCTTTGTGAATCTCACAGACGGCTGTTTTATCATCTTTGTGCAGTACCTGACTTTCCTTTCCCGTAAACGGAACCACGGATTTTGTAATCAACCAGACTTTTTCTATTTTTCTCATCTGTCTGGATGATTTTCGGATTGTTATTATTCAGTTTTCCTTCATATCCGATCCATTTTCCGCTGTTTCTATTCTTAATATGGTATCTCGCATTTCCATTTTCATCATTACCGATATAATAAAATGCAAACTGACGGTGATTGTTTCCCTTTACTTTACTGTCTGAAGACTCCCATAAATGAAGTACTGCACCGTTGTTTTTACTTTTACCATCTACATCTGCAAAACGGTCCGTTCCATCAACTTTAATATGTTTAATTCCATACCATTCATTTTCTATATGATCTAAACGGAAACGACAATTATTTCCTTCCGAACTATCCAAATGAACAACACTGTTTTTTTCTGCACTATCGTTTACATTCCAGCGATATCTCGTATTTTCCTCAAGTGTAATAAATAATTCATTTCCTGTCTCCATCGTCTGTACACTTTTTTCCACCGGAATTCTCTGCATTTACACTGACTGGTATTCCTGTAAGTGTGATTGTCATACATATGAGCACTGCCATTATTCTTTTGATTTTTTCATGTATTTCTCTCCTCCTCATCGTATTTAGGCAACTCCATTTCTTTTTTATTATATTTTTGATATCTTTTTTACAATATTTCTGACACGAATTGCCCGAAAATGGCACGAATTGTCATTCTGTGGTATACTAGTTTTAGATTTTGACTTAACTATCTGCTTGTTATCGGTCATGTGTGGTGTGTAAAGTAATATTTGCTTCAAGCAGATACAACTCTGGGAGGATTTTCATATGACAATCGCTATTGTTGATGATATTAAGGAAGAACGTGTTCTGCTGCGAACACGGTTAGAAAAGATTTTTCATCAGAAAGATATGGGATTTCATTGCTGTGAGTATGAGAATGGGGAGGCATTTCTTGAAGCTTCGAAGGATCAGGACATCACAGTTTTATTTTTGGACATTTATATGGATGGTGCAAATGGGATTGAAATTGCAAAGGAATTCAGGAAATCGAATAAAGACTGTCTGCTGATCTTTACAACAACATCTTCGGATCATGCATTGGAAGGTTTTCAGGTTCGTGCCATGCACTATCTTGTAAAAGCCATATACCGAGGATGAACTTTCTTCTTTAACTGATGAGATTTTTGTCCGAATCCCAACTCCCGAGAAAACACTTCCATTGAAAGTAAATGGGAGTGAATTTCAAAAGTACCGTTTAAAACGATCGTCCATGCGGATCATTTTTTCTCATATGATCCACATTCATACAACTGCAAAAAAAGAACTTGTCATCCGACAATCCTTCAGTTCTTTACTGCTCCATTAAAAAGAAGATTCCCGCTTTTTGTCTGCAACAGGGGATCGATCATTAATATGGAACATGCAGTTGATTTTGATGGAACGATGTTTCTATTGGATGACGGAAGCAAGATTGCTGTCAGTCGTGAACTAAGCAAACTGGCACGGCAACACTTTATGGATTATTTATTTCAAAGGGAGGATTTCTAATGCGTACAATAATTTTTCAGGCTTTGGAATTTACAGTTCTGATTCCGGGCATGTTGCTTGCATATCTCCCTGTGAACTCATCTTTAAAGCAAAAACCTAAGAAAATGATTGCCTGGATGCTTCCTCTTCTTGTCATAATTTCTTTTTCGAGTGGATTTGTATGCAACAGATTTCATTTATCAACAAGAATGATTCTTCTGCCGCTTCTGTTTCTTACGCTTATCCTTTATCAGGCAACACTGCGAATCTCACTATGGAAATCCGTCAGCATCTATCTTGCTGTCTGTGCAGTTTTTCTTGCTTTAACAGTCTCGCAAGAGCAACGTCTGCTATGCTTAGCTTTAATTCTGAAGAACAGGCTTTTTACGGATTCTCCGTATTTGCTGTCCTATATAACATTTTCTGTATCCTTTTTGTTATATTGATCGGCATCCGGCTTCTCACGTTGTCAAGGACATGGTCGAGGATGAAAATCTTGCCCGGACATGGTATGTATTCTGGGTACTTCGGTTCTTATCATCGGATTGAACCTTGTTCTCATTCCAAAATATAATACGATTCTGCACACACAGCGTTTCTTGCGCGGATACATTGTGATTGTTTACGCCCTTCTTCTTATTCTCGCACTGTTTTACACAATGTTTCTGATGATGGCTAACATTTTGAATAAAAACCAAAAACTGCAGCAGGAAAATCTGTTTCTTTCTGTACAGCAGGAACGATATGAGAATTTAAGATCTGCAATCGAAGAAGCAAGACAGGCACGACATGATATCCGTCATCATTTCGTTCAATTATCTGTCCTGGCCGACGATGGCAATCTCGAGAAGATAAACGACTATCTGCAGAACGCAATGGATAAAATTCCTAGCTTTTGATTTTCATTTCTGTGAAAATCAGTCTGTTGATAATGTGATCGGATATTATTATGCGTTGGCTCCAGAAAGAAGAGATTCCGTTTGATGCGTGTCGATCTGCCTCAGGAGCTTTCTGTAAATGAAATGGATCTGTGTCTTATCCTTTCAAACCTTCTTGAAAATGCATTGGAAGCCAGCCGCAAGACTACAATGTCACGGCAGCAGATTTTGCTTGAGATCCGCCAGCATTCAGCTTCTCTTCTTTTAATTCGGGTTGAGAATAATTTTGATGGAATCATCAAAAAAAGAGCCATCTGCTCCATTCTACCAAACGGAAAGGTCTGGGGATTGGTACCCAGTCTGTCCGCAGAATGGCAGAAAAAGAACGATGGTTCTTGTAATTTCACTTATGAAAATGGAGTCTTCACTGCAAAGATCATGCTTCGTGCTACTCTTTAGGTTGCTCCTCTTTAATATGTAAAGCGAAGGGCTTTTGATCAGTCTTTCGCTACTTCGAGTTTCTTTTCCCAGAAAGCATTTTATGTCCTGAATAAATAGCCATCCGGCTTCTTCCTATTATTTTTTAAATTTGTATTATTGAGTGGATACGCTGTGGAGTCAGAAAAAACTTCTTACTGCGACTGCCAGCGGAAAGCAGCGTGTTCCTGAGCAGGTGCATTAGCAGGGCTCTAAAGCGGGCCTGCACTGCGAAGGAATATCTCTGTTTTTCGCATCCGATTCGCCACAAAGAAGCTTTCTGATTTACAAGCGTATCTCTCCAACAACTACAAATTTAAATACAACCACCAGCAGCATTTTAAATTGTTCTTGTCCATAAACTGCATGTGGATGTTTTGCCGGCATTACAATCGATTCTCCTTCATGAAGAATATATTCTTCTCCATCAATCGTAATCTTTCCCACTCCGTCCAGGCAGGTTACAAATGCGTCTCCACCGGATTCATGTGTGCTGATCTCTTCATCTTTATCAAAACGCAAATAAGGTTACACTGAGATGCTCGTTCTGTGCCATCGTCTTGGAAACGACCTGGCCTTTCTGATAATCGATCTGCTCCTTTAATGTTACTACTTCTGCTTTTCAAAATTTTTAATTCCTGCCATCTTTTTTCCCTTATAAAATTCTTCCGTCAATCGAGATCGTTACGACCTGCCATGGAAGAAATTTTCCACTATTTTTAAAAGCTTTTACTGCTGCATTCTCAATCCGCCACAGCATGGTACTTCCATTCTGAGTACCGTCACACTTTTTATATTATTCTCTGCAATGATCTGTGTCAACTTTTCACTGTAATCAATTTGATCTAATTTAGGACATCCGATCAATGTTATTTTTTCCTTTCATGAACTCCTCATGCATATTTGCATAAGCATATGCAGTACAATCTGCAGCAATCAGTAATTTTACATCTTCAAAATATGGTGCATTAACAGGAACAAGTTTAATCTGACACGGCCACTGCTGAAGCTGGGACTGCACCGTCTCCCGAGATACCTCTTCCTGTAAACCACGCCTGTTAAATTCGCGGATTGCCTGTCCAGGGCAACGATGCACAGCGGAATGAAGTTGATCTGCTTTATGGGTTTCTTTTCTTTCCATATTAGCTTTTACTGCTGCCTCATCATATGCCGCAGCTTCTCTTTCTATAAAACTGATCGCACCGGTCGGACAATTTGGAAGGCAATCTCCCAGTCCGTCGCAATAATCATCACGCATCAGTCTTGCCTTTCCGTCAACCATACCGATTGCCCCTTCATGACAGGCGGTCACGCATATTCCACAGCCATTACATTTTCTTCATCTATCTGAATCACTCTTCTTATCATATTATATCTTCTCCCTTCAATTTCTATTGCAATTATATTATAATAAATTTAATATTTATGTGGTTATAACCACGAAAGGAGATTTTTATGAAACTTTTCCACACTCCGCTTTTCCTTGGAATCACAGAATCCGAATTTGAGACCATGAAAGAATTACATTCCATGCGTTCTTCTTTTTTCTTTAAAAATGGAACTATCTTTCATACCGGGGATCTGATCCACGAAATCGGAATCATTGAATCCGGTAGCGTAAATATTGAAAATATTGATCTTTTAGGCAATAAAAGTATTTTAAGCAATATTTCACAGGGGCAGATTTTTGCCGAAACTTATGCAATCTGCCATGAACCGATGCTGGTCGATGTCGTTGCTATAGAGGATACACAAGTTCTCTTCGCTGATCTTGATATTCTCCTTAGCAATCGGTATGCTTCTCAGCCATGGCACGCAAAAATCATGCAAAATATCCTGAAGCTTTCGGTACAAAAAAATGCGGTTTTATCGAATCGTATTTTCTGTACTTCTGCTAAAACGATCCGCTCCCGCCTTTTAACTTATCTGTCCATGGAATCTGTCAAAGCCGGGAATACTACCTTTCAGATCCCCTTTGACCGACAGCAGCTCGCTGACTATCTAAATGTAGATCGTACTGCCCTTTCCAAGAACTTGGGAAAATGCGGACTGATGGGATTCTCGATTTTTATAAAAATAAGTTTACGCTGCGGTCTTTCTGAATCCCTGACTGACCGCTGCATAAACTTTTCCTTTGTTTTTCCTCTTCCGGGATACATTCCCGGCTATTTTTTAATCTTATATGTTCAGACTTTTATCTTTCTGCCCACTTGTTCTCCCAGCTTCACCAGCGTCTCATACCCGGCTTCTGTATTCCGGATCAGATCTTCATCCGGCTGTACTTTGCCCGGTTCTGTCATCAGGATCACAGTTGATCCCCAAACTCAAACATTCCTTTTCTGTTCCACGGCAGACCCTGCAGTTTCTCTGCTCATGATTTTTGATCTTTCCTACCATCAAAGCACCAACTTCCATCATCAGCACCGTTCCAAGAGTTTCTGTCTTTAACAGACAGTATTCCCTTGCATTCATTTTGTAGATCGGACAGGCATCATTCGCCACCGGATTAACTGTATGAAGGATTCCTTTTATCTTCTTCTGCGAAGACTTTATTCCATCTGCCACATAGCAATAGCGATGATAATCATCCACCGTCAACCGCAGGATATAGATCCAGCCACCATAATAATGCTTTGCCGGATGTGCGTCCTGAAGTAATTGCTCTGCTGTATAAGCCGTATGCTTGATCTCAAATTTTCCTTTTTCACAGATCGGATATACACTCACTTTTTCCGTCACACGGACTGATCAGCACTTCTTCATCCATTTCCACCGGACGTTCTTCTGCTTTGATCTTTCTTGTGAAAAATTCATTATAAGAAGCAAACTCCTGCTTTTCATATTGACTGAGATTGATCTGATTCTTTTCAACAAATGGACGGATTGCCACTGCAGAAAGTCTTGTACTCAGAAACGTTCCGCCAAGCTTTGATACCCAGGGACTGAGAAAAGGACGGATCAGAAGTCTTGTCGCGGTATGCGTATAAATAAACTTCAGCAGCCTGTCCTGTCCCGTTGTTCCCTTTGTTCGGTTTCCATTTCTATCTACATAAATCATCGTTTTCTTTCCTCTGTATCCTGCCTTACTGACATACATGTAAAATTTTAAGTACTGCGGCTGCCACTATTACTACCAGCACTACCAGTGTTGCATTTTTCGGCTTTCTCAATTTAAAATCAGTAATAAATAAAAGTCCGACTACGAGTACCGCTGCATGAAGTGCTACCATAAACTCTTTTCCAAGCAATGGGCGGAACACTACAACCAATGGAAGAATGATCGCCATGGATGTAATCGGAAGTCCCTGATAACATGCACGCTTCTCATCGGTCTCTTTCTGTCTGCACTCTTCCGTCACATTAAACCATGCCAGACGGATCAGTCCTGCAAGGACATAGAACATCAAGATCACCATTCCGATCGGGCCTCTCATCCCAATACAATAACAGATGATCGCCGGTCCTACCCCGAAACAGACGATATCACACAACGAATCAATCTGGATTCCAAAGCATTTTTCTTCTTCGGTACGATCCTTTTTCGTCCGTGCGATCTTCCCGTCAAACATATCACACAATCCCGAAATTGCCGGACAAAAGCACGGCGATTCAGATGTCCGTTTACTGACAGCATCATTCCCCCGATGGATACCATCAGACTTACATATGTAAGCACTACCGTATAATCATAAATTCCCAACATTTTCTCTCACCTTTTTCCCTTTTCCTATAGTAAAATTAGCCACGATCGTAAGTACTGCACTTACAAGCAGCTCTGTATAATATCCAAGTCCTCTGCTTAAAATCATTCCCGGAAGAAGCAGCCCCGTTCCAAAGATTGGTGCAAAGATAACCAGGAACAGCTTTTCGCTGATTCCCATTCCGCCCGGAAGTGGCAACATATCCACTGAAACCGAGATGGTTGACTGAAGCAGAATAATCAGCCACGCACTCTGACCTGACAATCCAAATGCCTTATATACAAACCATGTAGCTGTAAAAAGTGCAAATCTCTGAAACAACGTAATTCCAAATACATTTACCAGCACTTTTACATGATTCTTCAGATACACTGCCGTTTCCCGGTACTGATCCATGGAGGCATTGAGCCTGTCAAGCCTGGACTGCTTCCTTTTCATCAGATGCATCCGCTCAAGAAGTGCCATTCCTTTTACAAGGATTGTTCTTGCAAGTACCGGATGAAACACAAGGATCAGCATTGTCACCACGCAGAAAACGTTCAGCCCGTTCCAAGATAAAAAACGTATCTGACATCATAAAGATATTTATGTATAAATCCCTGCCCGAAAAAAAGTCACCACAACTCCGATGACAACCAGTACCAGTTTATAAGTGATCGTAACGATCATCAGCACCAGCGTCGAAACCGGTATTGGTATCTTTTCTTTTTTCATATAATAAATCTGTGCCGGCTGTCCCCCGAAGCAGACGGCGTAATACAACTAAAGAAAAATCCAACAGACGAAAACAAAAAGCAGGTCCACTTTTTCTTTTTGATTCCAAGAGTTCTCATCATATAATAGATAATGATCGATTCTCCCCAGATAAATACGATCACGCATATAAATCCGGGAATGAGCCACAGCAGATTCACGGTCTTCAATATCCTCGCAATCTCTCCAAGATCTTCCCCGTGGAAGACTCCATAAATTGTACCGGCGAATACAAGGATCAGAAATACCACATTAAACGCCATCTTTTTCTTATTTTCCATGATTTTATCGTCCTAATCTTCTGCTTATACCGACAGATATCTTTTCATTCAGTCTCTGATATGTCTTCCAGCCATTCGTCCGGTTGCTGATAAACCAGGTCAGCTCAGCTACCCCGATGCCTCCTGCCACATCCCATAATACATGCTGTCTCGTTGCAAGCGTAGAAATGAAGACCGATATTGCAATCAGTACTGACATCAGCTTATACCACTCAGGAATCTCCTTACACTTTCTAAGACCGATACAGCAGAACCAGCTCGCCATACAATGAATCGACGGAAACAGGTTTACCGGCTTATCAACGGTATATAAAAATCGCATTGCCCGAATAAAAATCCCATTTCCCGTAAGTTCCGGCCTCGTATTTGTCGTCGGAAAAACACAAAAATGCAAGACAGATCAGCCGTGCGTAAAAATCTGCCGTGTAAAATCTGTATTTATTCTCATCTTCATAAAACGCTACCATCAGATAATTGACTACCGGAAAATGTAACAGCCAAAATAAATAATGATAAATGCAGGCATAAACGGAACCAGTTCGTCCAGGCCGCCGGACAGGTTATGCGATCTTCCCGTCCCCACGATCAAAGGTGCTCCCCAATAAACCAGTGAATTTACCACAAAGGTAAATAACGGTGGTAAAACGATCTTACATAATTCTTCTGAATTTTTTTCCTTTAAGTAACTTTAATTTTCCCATGTTTTCCATTTTAGACGATAATTTTAAAATAACAACTATCTTTCGTATTTCTTAAAGAAAAACGTATGATTCTTTAAGATTTACGACATATCATCCTCCCTGTATCCAAAGTTTTTCATCATATAATCACTGTCACGCCAGTTTTTCTGCACTTTTACCCAAAGTTTCAGATTCACTTTGCAGTCTAAAAGCCGTTCAATCTCATACCGTGCTGTGCTTCCGATCTTTTCAGCATACTTCCCTGCTTTCCGATAATAATTCCCTTTATGTGAATCCCGTTCGCAGATAATCGTTGCATCAATATGGCATACTTTCTTATTCATCTTCATCTGATCGATCGCCACTGCAATTCCATGCGGAATTTCTTCATTCAACAATGTAATGCCTTCTCACGGATCAATTCTGCAACAATCTGTCGCTCCGGCTGATCTGTGACCGTATCTTCATCATAAAACTGCGGACCGTACGGCAGATAATTCAAAATGACTTTTACAAGCTCATCCGTATTATCTCCTGTCCTTGCAGAAACCGGAACGATCTCTGCAAAATCATATTCTTTTCTATACGTATCAATAAAAGCGAATTTCTTCTCTTTTTACCATATCGATCTTATTGATAACAAGAATAACCGGTGTCTTTACCTTCTTCAACTGCTCAATGATATGCTTTTCTCCCGCTCCGATAAAATTAGATGGTTCAACAAGCCAAAGCACTACATCTACTTCATTTAAAGAACGCGTTCTGCAATATTCACCATATATTCGCCCAGTTTATTTTTTGCCTTGTGGATTCCCGGGTGTCCACAAACACAATCTGCCCCTCCTCCGTTGTAAGCACTGTCTGGATGCGGTTTCTTGTCGTCTGCGGTTTATTTGACGTAATTGCGATCTTCTGTCCGATCAGATGGTTCATCAAGGTTGACTTTCCCACATTCGGTCTTCCGATCAAAGTTACAAATCCTGACTTAAAGTTTTCTTTCATCTCTGCTCCTTCTTCTTTTCATCCCAGTATTTTAAAGTGTCTGATCTCTCCAAACATTTCCTTCGCTTCTTCGATCTTCTCCTCGCTTCCGATCACACACAATTCTCCGGCTGCCAATACCGCCTCCAGTACTGTTGCCAGTCCACGGATATCCTCCTGCTGTGCATCCAGGATCTGTTCTCTTTCCTGCGGATCATCTCTTCTGTAATCCGGTTCATATACAGATTCAATGAGCGGCTGCCCTTTGCCGCCGGATTCATCGGACGGTCTAAATTACTGATCGTACCGATAATCGTTTTTATTCATATCTCTGTCATCTATATCAAAAATTCTTCAGATAATCTACGACTCCTTCGTAAATTTCCATCGTCTTTTCAAGATTCGGATCTCTGTAGAAACTAAATACCCCTCTCCGATCCGGTTAAAGCCGCTCATACAGCCATACGCTCCTCCTTTTACACGTACATTCTGCCACAGATAATCATAACTTAAAAATGACTTTCAGAATCTGCAATGCACCCGTATATTCTGCTCCACCATCAATAAAGTTACCGGTCCTTGCCACATACTGGACTTTGGAGGAAGTTCTGAAGCCCTCATTTCTCTTCTTACAGTGGATGATGCACTGTCCGTGGCTCTCTTTTTTCTCCCCGTATGAAGTGAATCTGCAAACTGTGGCACTGCTTTTCCAGTACTGCAAGTCCCTCCTGTGCGGAAGTATAACTGAGCATAAGATTCTCTTTTTCTGAAAAATACGTCCTGCGATCTTTTTCAAATTTTCGATCAACAGTTCTTTTCTTTCTTTAAAATTCTCTTCAGATCTTTTACACAACTTCATAAAATCCAATTCCACTGGTAATATCCCTGAATCTTGCGATCGGAGAAGTGTAGGAAAGTGAACGCAGTACTGCTGTCGTATGTCCGGCTGAAAGGAAAGAGGTCTGAAGTCTTGTCTTCAGCATGGATAAAATTTCTTTCAGACGCTTTTCATCTCCCAGCTTCGACTCCATCAGGATCTCACGCATCATGGCAAAAGTACATCCAGCTTCGGATAAAGTGCTTTTCCTTTGATTTCAAACGTTGCACGGAACTCTTTTTTCTTTCACTTTTTTGTCACATCTGTATACAGCTCCAGTGAAGTTCCGATTCCACCGGTATGCACATTGATCTCATTGAAAAGTTCTCCGTATCCATAATGCTCTGTATCAATGATGCCGAGAACACTCTGCAGGATTCCTGCATATGGAAGCAGTTCTTCTTCGATTTCCGAAAGATCGAACAGAGCTGTCACATATCCGATCCCATTCGTCTCCACATCGTGATAAAGCAATTTCACTCCGTCTGTCTGACGCTCTTCATTATAAATTGGTGCAATCTCCCTTGAAATATCTTCCCGTCCGAGAACCGGTATCTTTGCAAGATCTTCCGGTGCAGACTCTTCTTCCTGATACGCTTCCAGCTCCTTCGTTGCTTTTACAAGAGCTGCGATTTCTTCTGCTGAAAAGACCCTCTTTATACGCCTGCAGACGATCTGCCAGTTCCTTATCCATACGTGCCGTCATCCTTTGTTCCGGTCTGATGATCACGATTGAACCATGCGGATTGTCTAAAATGTATTCACGGATCAGCTCTTCAAAATATCCTGTCTCAACCTGCTCTTTCAGGAACTCAAAGGTCGGGATTGCTTTCATATGGATAAAAGGCTTTTCTTCATCATATAACCAACTGTCAAATAACTGGAGTCCATACATCAGTCCCCGCGGATAACTTCCGAAATCTGCCTCCCGGAAACGGAATTCATGATAATTAATTCCTGCCCGGAGTGCCTTTTATCGATTCCTTCTTCAGCAATTTTTCTCAGTGTATCCTCAATCGTACTGATAAATGCCTCTTTCTGCTCCACGTTGGCATTCTTTGTGGTCAATGGAAAATACCGGCTGATAAATTCCACTGTCAAAAGAACCGGAATATCCTTTCCGATTCCTGCATCGATCAGGGCTTTCTTAAGCGGTGCTCCCGGTGCAGACAGCAGTGCATAATCCAATCTCAAATGCGGATATAATTTCTCATCCAGTGACGTTCCCACTACTTTATTATACGAAAGATAAGTATTATCTTCTTCACTTTCTTCACTCGTAATCGAATCAAATTCTGAACTCTTCTCTCATCTCAGTAAATGGCTTTTTGCAGATGGATCTCTGAATCAACCGGTTCATTTTTCAAAGTGAGAAAGATACTTTTCATCCAGCCATCTCAGTTTCTCTTCCATATCCATATCGCCATACAGATAAATATAACTGTTGGATGGGTGGTAATACTTTCTGTGGAAGTCCAAAAACTGCTCATAAGTCAACTGTGGGATCACCTCAGGATCTCCACCTGAATCAACTGCATAAGTCGTATCCGAAAAAGCGAACTCTGGATCTCGCGGTCCAGCACACCTTCCGGTGAAGAGTACGCTCCTTTCATCTCGTTATATACAACACCATGATCGTCAGTTCCCCATCCGGATCATCAGTTTATAGCTCCAGCCTTCCTGGCGGAAAGTCTTATCCTGCTTGTAGATATCCGGATAAAATACCGCATCCATATACACATGCATCAGATTCTGAAAATCCTTATCATTGCAGCTTGCAACCGGATAAACCGTCTTGTCAGGATACGTCATTGCGTTCAGAAATGTATTCAAAGATCCCTTTACCAGCTCGACAAAAGGATCTTTCACCGGAAATTCTCTCGATCCGCACAGAACTGAATGTTCCATAATATGCGGAACTCCCGTGCTGTCGGACGGAGGCGTACGGAAACCGATCGTAAAGACCTTATTTTCATCATCATTCTCCATCAGAAGTACTCTCGCACCACTCTTTTTATGCTTCAGAAGCGTTCCTTTGGACTTCAAATCAGATAAATCTTCCTGCTGAAGTACTTCATATGCTGTCAGATCATATATGCTCATCTTTTTCTCTCCTCACCTGTTCTTCTTCCTGTTATGTGAAATACATAGAATGCCGAAATCCTATCACTGTTCAATATTCCTAGTATATCCGATTTTCATGACAAATACAAGAAAAGCCACACGTATATCAGGCATCGGGATACAAAAGGACCGGTAAACTGCCCCGATCCTTTATACCTTCTGAACATTTTCAGTATTTCATTTTATATATTCTTTTACGAAATCAACAACGTCTAAATTCTTTTTCTTTATATTGTCATCTTTTTCCATCTCATCTATTGTCATCCAGTAATAATGCCTTCCACTTATTTCAAAAATTATCTTTTCTAAATTCATCAGGAATATTATTAAAATACATCTCATATAACCTGTGATTATAAACTCTCGTCTCCTGATGGCTGACAGAGTATTTCTCCTGTACCCTTGATGTTACGTAATTACACGTTATATCGCCACTATTCAAATTCAGATCAACTGACACCTGTTCCTTCAACGCTGCTTCATTATTTTCCATTCTGAGTTTTTATAATTTAAAAATAATTTTGCAATCCATCTTTCATCATAGTATACAAGATAACGCTTTTCTTCACCCACTTGATTTTTTATTGCAATAAGAGAATGATTATGCTGAATCATATTCAAATGCTCAATATCCTGCAGCAGTACTTCATGATCATACTTATTTTTTACCATTTCTGAAACATCTTTTCACAATTTTCAGGCAATAAACAATTCCAATCATACAAAAGATCGTCTTTAAAGCGATTCCTGCTCCACGAATCCCCAGTAAATCATCATAACTGGCTGTAAAACTGAAAGTAAAAAAGAAATTCCAGCAATAATTGTATCAATAGTTACTTTATTTCCTATAAGATCTCTTTTCTTTTCTAAGAGTAGTGCCAACTCTTTTTCATCTATCAATAATCTCATAATCTGCTATTTTCTTCCCTCACTTTCATTTTCAATATGAAACAGTTTAACATATCCCCAACAACCGCACAAGTATTCTTTGCGTGCTTTTATCTTCACACAAAATATTGTTTCTTACTCAACTCTCTCGTTCAAATCCGTTGTCTCCGTAACAGGAATACACCAATCCATCTTGACAAAATCCGAAATCAGATATACAATCAGCCATACTAATCCGATTTCGGATATACACTGAACCATTTTTCAGATTTACATTTTTTGACTGGAGGTATCTCATGACTATACAAAGACTCTGCAAAAGGACTCCGTCCTCATCGGACAACTGGAACTCTATAACCGGCTTTGGAAAGAACAGGATGATATCGGCAGAAAGCTGCCCGCAAATCCGGTCTTCCACGCACTTCTTACTGGATTTTATATACGATTGTCGTAACTGCACCGGCACCGCTGAGTCAGGCAGATCTTTGTGAAAACTGGTATTTTCCACGTCAGACCGTAAATTCAGCCGTGAAAAACTGGTTTCCGATGGACTGGTCTCACTTTTCACGCAAAAGGATCCGAAATATCAAATACCTCCGGCTCACACCAAAGGGAGAAGAACTTGCCGCAGCTTATGTTGCCCCACTGGTACAGGCAGACATCCACTCTTTTTTTCTGCTTTTTCAGCGGAGGAACGCAGCCTTCTCCTGAAGCTCATGCAGCAACAACTCACCTCATTAAAGGAGTATTCTGAACAATTATGGAACTGAAACTTTCTGAACATTTTACTTATAAAAAACTGATCCTCTATGTCCTCCCCTGCGTTGCCATGATGATCCTGACTTCTGTTTACAGTATTGTTGACGGATTCTTCGTATCAAATTATGCCGGCAAGAATGCATTTGCAGCAGTAAATCTGATCATGCCTGTCCTGATGGGCGTTTCTTCTCCGGGATTTATGATCGGAACAGGTGGCAGTGCATTGGTAGCCTTTTATCTTGGTCTGAAAAATCCTAAAAAGCAAATGAAGTCTTTTCCATGCTCATAGAACTTATTCTTCTCGGGGCATCCATCATCGCTTTTTGGGCTTTATCTTTATGCCGCAGATCGTTTCTCTGCTTGGTGCAAGCGATCTGATCCGGGAAGATGCAATCCTGTATGGGCGGATTCTTCTTCTTTCTGAACCATTTTTTTATGCTTCAGAACAGTTTCGAGTTTCCTCGCCACTGCCGGGAAACAAAAACTCGGACTTCGGATCTCGATCCTTGCAGGACTCACCAATGTTATACTCGACTTTACACTGGTCGGGATCTTAAAGTTTGGAATTACCGGTGCTGCAGTTGCAACCTGTGCCAGCGAATTTGTCGGAGGCTTTATCCCACTGATCTATTTTCTGCATAAAAATAACAGCGGACTGCTTCTGCGTCCCGCTGCCTTTGACTGGAAAAAAGTATCCGCAAAGCCTGTGGAAATGGATCTTCGGAAATGTTATCCAACCTGTCCACCTCCCTGGTATCGGTGATCTATAACTTCCAACTGATGCGTGTTGCTGCCGAAAATGGAATCGCTGCCTACGGAGTGGTCATGTATGCCTCTTTTATCGCAACTTCCATCTACCTTGGATATGCTATCGGGATCAATCCCATCGTCGGATATCATTACGGGGCAGATAATAAGTCTGAACTCCATAATCTGCTGACAAAGAGTCTGCGGATCACAGGAGTCACTGCACTTTCCATTACACTGCTTTTCGAACTGCTGGCTCTTCCGATCGCCCGTCTGTTCGTAGGATATGATCTTGTTCTGTGCGAAATGACACGGACCGGCTTTTATGCTTTATGCAATTTCCTATCTGTTCAGCGGATTTAATATTTTCGGATCAGCATTTTTCACCGGACTGAATAATGGGAAAATTTCTGCGATCATTTCCACCCTACGTACTTTGGTGATCCGGACACTCCGCACTGCTGATCCTCCCGATATTTTTCGGTCTCAACGGTATCACGTGTGCAATTACGGCAGCAGAACTTCTCACGCTGATCGTAACCGGCTCTTTCCTGCTTCAGGAAAGAAAAAGTATCATTATTAAGCTTTCTTATTACCAACCTTTCCGAGAAAAGAGTCCTGCACCGATTCCTTTTCCCAGTGCCAGCATCAGAATAAAGACTGCTGCATACCGGACGATCCTGGCACGTCTCATAAAGATTGGAAATACATTCAGGATTTCTGCAAGTGCCATCGACCAGCAGCCGACAAAAAATCCCGGCAAATAGTCCGAAAAATGCCAACAGCACGGACTGTCCGGGAATTCAATCCGAAAGATCTGAAAGACATTTCCAAAGGATTGCCCCGGCTGAAACCGCATCCTCATAAAGCAGGATGTGGTTTGCAGTATGGGTGCGGTCTGCAAAATCGAAATCACCCTGAGTTCTACAATAAAAAGAAAATAAGCCTCCTGCCACGACAACGCCTGCACTCATCCCGGAATACCGAGAAAAATCTGCCCTGCCCACATCATTTTCCTCCTCCATTTTCCAGGTCAATTTCATTCTTTCTTCTCGCAGCATCTTCCACCAGCGTCGTCTGAATATCATTCTCATACAGACGCATCTGTACTTCCATGGGCGTGGGATCTACTGTAAACCGTTTTCCCGAAATGATTAAAGAAAATAAGGATTCCAACTACCAGTCCGACGGAATACATGATCTCCAGGATCGTAAAGCCATTCGATTCTTTTTCCTATAACCAGTTCATAGATCTGTCCGAACAGTTTCGATACATCCCATCATTGTTAAATGCCATGATTGAAAATGCTGATCCGCAAAAAATAATGACTGTTACCACTGCGGTTTTCAGAAGATGCCGGATCATTGGTGATGTCTTCTGATTTTCATATGTTACGATCACGTCACTCTCTCCAAGATTCCGTATTTCTACTTTCGGATACCGCTCATGGATGAGATCTATGATTTTTTAAAGAGAGATTACAAAACGCTGTTCCTTTTCTTCTCGGATCCTGAAATTTTTCAAAACCCGGATTTTGGACTGCAGCAGCTTATCTGCACATTCAATTTTCGAATATCTCCCAGTGTCACATCCTGCTTTGTCACTTCTACATTCCGGTCACCTTTCAGATAAACGGTCACAGATTCAGATGCCATATCCGGTCACCCCATTCCTCGTTTTGTTCTGATTGCAATTCTTCTGATCGTAACTCTCCTAAGTGCAGTTTTTCTGTTCCCGGCTCTCCTGACTCCATCTGCTCTGCCCGAATTAAAAAATCCTTCTTCATCCGGTTCCTTTGCTGCAGTCGTATAATAT
>VOFG01003305.1_pt1 | contig 32773 bp, 36 predicted proteins | sample 5384171 | NCBI WGS metagenome assembly VOFG01 (sample SAMN12384726, study PRJNA508395) | human gut metagenome | isolation source: healthy gut F | host: Homo sapiens
GGCTTCAGAATGCTGTCAGGTCGGATGACAATCGAACAGGTTCATTATCGACATTTTACCATTATGGAAAACAAGGATTTAAGGAGTGCCGACCGATGAGGAAGAAGAAAAATACCCGTGAAACAGGCGGACATCCTGATACACCGATACTGCCGCAGACTGACGACAGGGCAGCGGTTGGCTGTCATCGCCGTTGCATTTGCCCTGTTTATGGCAGGCTGCCTGTATATGCTCCTCTCTTCCCTTTTTGGGTTTCGGAGAAACGGGCGGGGGATTGCAAATTGAGCATATCCGCCCTTTGGATATAAAGCCGGGAGAAAGATACAACCATTCACTTTAAAGACTATTATGATTATGGACATTCAGAAAATCAGGACACTGTTAGGCTTGTCTGCTGACAGACCTTTGAGTCCCGGAGGAAAAACGCAGGGCGTACCAGGTATATTGTTTATCCCGCCATGTGTGCCTGCTCTTGCAGGTTCGTTATGGCTGATTTATTCGCCGTTGGAGGATTCAATACGGATATTCCCTCCCGGACAGCAAAGGATGGACGGCAACAAGGTGGACGCTTATGAGCGTGAAGAATTGGAGAAAAGGATAAGTACCGTAAAAATGCATTTCAGGAGATGGCTTCGCTTTGTTCGGCAGTTCCGGTAAGGATACGGTGCACCTGCCTGAAGGCATGGCGGAATTACCGGTGGAAGAGGCGGATACCCCTCTACAGGTTCCCATAATACTGTCCATTCTTCTGCCGGTGCCTATCGTAACATGAACCGTACGCTGGATAATTTTTATACCCGTGCGGAGAACTCGAAAGGAATGAACTGCTCCGACGTATCGAAGAGCTGGAGCATGAACGGCAGATGAAAAAGCCGTCGCAGGAGACTACGATGGAAGAGAAAATGGCGCTGATGGAGAAATCCTATGAACTGGCTGCCCGATACAACGGGAAACAGGCGGCGACGACTTCTCCGGCAATGGATAAAGGCAGCGGACGGCTGTCAAACCGGTAAACCAGGTCCGGCATCAGGTGACTAAATCCATACGGAAGGAGGAGTCTGCATGGCAGCCCAGTTTAAAGTGACCTGGAGCAGGATGTTCTAGAACTTAGTGACGACAAAATACACTCCGGGATACGGAGTGGCTCCCATCATCAAGTATCTGCCTGAGGGGGAAGATCATATGGTGCCCGATTTTTGACACTGGCAGGATGCCACAGCGAGTTCGTGCTTCATCTGCAGAAAGCCGACGATTTCAGGTAAAATATCTGCCTCGCATATAAGTACCGGACAGGATTTTTTTGCTTATGAGCCGGATTGTTGGGATGATTATTGTATCTAATCCGCCTTTCAGTGAGAAAAGGACGTTTTTGAACGCTGCCTGCAACTGGACAAGCCGTTCGCCCTGCTGATGTCCAATTTTTGGCTGAACAGTGTCGGTCCGTGCCGGCTGTTTGGACAGGGAGCTTCAATTGCTGATGTTTGACAAACGCATCCAGTTTGACAAAGGGGAGGTGTCCCATTTGGTTACAGCCGTATGCATCGGGATGTGGATAACTTGAATCGGAATATTGCGGAAGAAGACGCCGGACTTTCCTTCGGCGTTGTTTGAAAGCACAAACGGAAAAATGGATTATGGGAAAAACTTTTTATTGTTCGATTTTCGATTTCCGCCTTTTCCGCCGTGCCGGAAATCCGCCTTCCATGATTGACAAGGCGGAAGAGGGAGTTTGAACTTTCTATATACCTTAGATTACATGTTACCGGGCCGTGAACAGTATGCCATATTGCTTGGCGGCTCTTTTATTATAGGGTTCTGCCCAGCAGTACTGACAGACGGTAGATATATTTGTTGTATTTTTTGAGACACTCCATATCCAGTGTTCCGTTATGGTAGGGACTGGATTTGTCCGTGTAGAAGAATACATCCACTTTACTGCTGTTTCTTTGAATATCCACCCCTTCAACCGGTATTTCTTCCGGGTTGTCATATTCTTCCAGCGGTAATTCCTCAATTGAGTTCCATTTGTCCATTCCAAGCAGGTTCAGTTTCCGGTTGAACAGGACGAAACCTTTTCTGAGTAATCAATTCTTATACCGTATGGACGGTCCAGATAGAAACTTTCAACGGCCTTTTTGTGCATACAGGCTCGAATTATTATTTTCCATTTTGAGTATTGATATAAGTTTTCTCTTTCAATAAATGTCTGTAAAAGGGAAGCAAAGATACAAAAATAGTTTCTGTGTAAATTTATAGACGGATGAATTTGAATTTAATAAAGTAGGGGAACTGGAAGAACGGTTGACTGTTTATGGGGAGATGCAGAGAGAGTATAGGGGAACTAGAATAAGTTGGTGAATACGACAATTCTATCTGCTCTTTTGGTTAAAACATCCGTTTCATCATATCAACTATTTTTATAGTCCGGCAATTTGTCCATTGTGAATGATTCTGTTTTACAGTTGCTTGCCGGACAATGGAAGGTCCGGCAAGTTCTGCTGATTTTTCATTCTATGATTGTCGTTTTTCCATTTCAGTTGTTTTTCACCCGGTTCATCAGTTGCCCGGATATCTCATGCAGCTCCCTGCTGCGTTCCGGCCTGTTCCCGTGCAAAGGCGGTGATGCCTTGTGCCAGTTTCCAGAGTGTTGCCCCTCCTGTTATGCCGTCGTCGGGGTTGTTGTTCATCAGGAGCTTTTCGACTTCCCGTCCTTCGTTTTTCAGCAACGCGCCACGCTGTACCAGGGATTTAAGCTCCTTGTCAAAGTCCACGTCTATTTCTGACGCTCCCTGAATTTCGATGGCTTTTTGCATGATAGTATCCTTGCTGTAAAGTCCTTTAGTCAAATCTTTGACAGCTGATACGGTAGTTTTCGTATCCAGTTCATAAGTTCTTTGCGAGAGCGCAAGCGTATCCGGCAGGCGTCCTCCCAGATGAATCTGCCGCATGACCGATTCACGTACCATGCCGTTCAGACAAGCTCCGTTGAGCAGGAACGAGCGCATGTCCACCGAACCGTTTCCGAAATCGGATGTGCTGAATCTTGCTCCAGCGAATATGATTACCGTTCCGTTTTTACGGGTGGGTATTTCAACCGGTGTAGGAAGAATCGTCTCGCACCATACTTTGGTGTCATTCATATAGGCGTCGGACACGGCGGCTCCGTTGTTTGCCGCTTCCCTGATGAATGCCGTGAGTATGTCCACGGAGTTGAGCCGCCGGTACGAGTCTGAGAGTACACCCCAGATTTCCGTTCCTACCGCACGGATGAGCACGCGTGTGCGCCCCGTCCATCCCGAATGTTCGTTGAGAATGGTTGCGCACAGCTGTTTCTGCCAGGCGTCTCCTGCGGAAAGCTCCCTGAGATATTTTGCCGGGATGCCCATTTTCTCGGAAATCTGGCTGATGGCATTTCCGTGCAGGTTGAAATTCCCTTCCGGCATGTTCATCTGTACCTGTTCCTCTGCCTGGAATGTGATGACCGGATGGCGGTCCTCATTACGCAGATTCACTCCTATAGGTGCGATGAAGTCCTGTGCGATTTTTTCCCTCTTCGAGCAGGCGGGTGATTGTAGCCATGACACCCTGCTGCTTTTCCTTCGATCATTTTTGAACCTTGTTTATGACTACCTGGTTCAATCCCTGCTGCTTCTGTACCGGTGCAGCGGCCGGCATTACTGTAACTTCCATAATTGCTGTATTTAATGGGTTAATAAATAAATTTAGCATACCGGTGGTATGCTTATAAAATATAGTATATAATCATTTTTCATGCTGATGATCGGGTTTGGTATCATATTTTATGTCGTTATTACATCTTGAAAACGTCTGTAAAGGCGGAGGGGAATCCGCCTTACGCTTTCCTGCCACCCGCTGGCATCGTTTTCGTATGATATAAGGGGATGCTGGAAGATTCCTGCCTGCCCGGTATTCCTTCATGTTCATTCTTTTTACCGCGGGTATGCCTGTCCATGCAAGCATGGGATTGACCTTCCAACCGTCCACGAAGTTTCCGGGATTCAGGCTGTCATGGCAGATGACTTCCCCTACGCATCCGTGTATGAGCATATTGCATACGGTCATCAGGCAGCAGGTCCGGTTGATATCCTCCCCTATGAGGTAGTTTCCCGGATTCCGTGCATGATAGGCCAGCAGCAGCCTTCCGCTTCCGCAGGTCGGGTCACCCATCCTCTGTCCGGTCTTTTTTCTTCCGTTTGGGTGCACAGCACCATGAGGTCGCAGATATGTACCGGAGTGAAGAATTGTCCCTGTGACTGCTGGGCACTTTTGGAAACCAGTGCCATATATAAATCCCCGAAAGGGTCATACCAGCTTGTATCATCCTTTATCCGGCTTGCCATGAGCCGTACCCACCCGGTGAGCATTTGCATAAATTTCATGTTCTGCTGCCGTTTGTACTTCCAGCTCTGCAGTGGGGGAGCACCGGGAGAAAACCCGTGGATGATGTAGGTCAGGAAATCGTTGAATACATTGACGGGATCGAGTCCGTTTGTGTAGGAGAAATCCGTTATCAGCTTCTCAAGCGGACGGACCGGGGAGGGGTTTCGTATTTTGCCATTGTTATTTCTTTTTATAGACGGTTATTGTATGGGTATCATCGCAGGTTATTATTTTCACGGGGACTCTCCGAGAAAGGATATGTGTATTTCGGCTTTTGTTTCGTTCCATTCCTGTTCTGTGAGTATTTCCCATTTCATGTGGTATCCCCATAGAACGAGTGAGTTGCTGTATATCCCGTCGAAGAGTTTCCCGTGAAGGATTCCGGTCAGCCTGTCCAGTTCCTCACGTGAGTATAGGGTGAATCCTTCGGTCATGTAGAAGAACTCGCCGTCATGTTCCGGGTCGGGCTGCCTGTTGATGTGGTATTTGCTCCAGTTTCTGGTAGTATATCTGCCATACAGGGGGTTCCGGTTCCGTATATTGCCACGCACGGACACAGGCCGTGAAGTATACCCTCCCGTTGGCGCATTTTCCGGCATGTCCCCATGTCCTGAACTGCTTTTCTCTGATGCCTGCCGGTTTCAAGGCGGCTCTCTTCGGATAAGTCCATATCCCTTCATGGACGTTATAGCCGACACCGTCCCCGCTTTCATAACAGAACGGGATGCTTCCGGAAAGGCAGATCTTGAAATGTCCGTCGCATATCTCTTCGATGTGTGCCGATTGAAACCAGTCACCGTTCCGGCAGGTATACTCGATAATGTCACCTGCTGCCGGTCCGATGTTCTTTTCCCGTTCCTGCCGGATTGTTGCAATGAGACGGTTTACCTTGTCCGTGTCACTCCGGTTTACCCGATACCCGCGGTTATGGAAACCGTTGAAGCATTGCAGGCTTTCCACTGTATAAAGGTCAGTAAATTCCATAGTGTTTTCGATTTTTATGGTATACTTCAATTTGTCGGGCCACCATGTCACAGAACTTCTGTCCGTTTTCACCTTCCCCCCTGAAATAAGCGATCATGTCCCAAAGGTTCCGGTTGAAAGAGTTCATCCACTTGTCGTAATAATGGCTGCCCTGCGTCTTTCCGAAGGTCTCTTCGAAAAGGTGCAGGTTCAGCCCTTCCTCCCCGTGGTGGTTGTACTGCCACAGGAAGATGAGTAATAGACGGTTATAGCTGAGTTCCATAGAATATGTTTTTGATATTCCTTCCGGGGTTGCTCTTGCACAAAGGAGTTCCTCCCTTATCCAGATTCGGGTGTATTCTTCCAGATATCCCTTGTCTATGAGTTTTTGATAGGCTTCCCTGACATATTTGTAAGCAGGGGGAAGTCCCGGTCGGGCCCTTCCGGATATTTTTGAGTCGGTATGTTGATTTCTGAAGCCACCGTCATGAGATTTTCGGTAACAGTCCACGGTTTCCTTCTGAAAAGGTCGAATATCCGGTAGTATATGCTTGTTTCGTTTTGCTGCCGGTAAAATTCCAGCTCCTCTTCCTGCGTGAAACTGAATATGAAATCAAGCAGGGTGCACCTAATCAGATGGAATCTCCTGCTTTCCCTGAGTAACCGGATAAGCGTTCCGGTCAGGTGTGTGGCCTCACACTGTCCGGTTATCCATTCGTAATGTGAATGAAGCCTTGTATTCCCTCTGGTTATCCGGCATCCTTTTCCTCTTTTCTCCATCTCTGCCGTATATCCGTCCGTGGTGAATATTTCCGCAATTTCCTCATAAAGTTTCCTTTTCTTTCTGTATTCGTTCTTTTTCCCGTACACATATCCCCAGTCAAGCTCGATCTCTATCCTGTAGATCAGATTTTTTTCATATTCGGGTTTGTATATCCGAAAGCATGCGTTCTCCCGGTTATCGGTCCCAGTATGAATCCTTCCGGTGTGTAGAGTTCAAGTACATGCAGCAGTTCCGCCAGCAGGAAATCCGGTTCTTTGCTCCTCCACCATTCTGCCTGCCGGTCTTCTTCCGCGTATGCCGGAAGAAGGGGCGAAAAGTTGCACATATTCGGGGTGTCCCTTATGATTTCCATTATCCGTAATATTGCCCCTGGTTTGTCTTCCAGTGTGAAAAGTGTCGTTTCCGTATCCGCATACAGTCTGTTTCGGGTTCTTTCATCCGTAATCATAGCCGATCATTTTTTAGTTATACATGAGCCTGTCGTGAGACGGGCATTTTTATTTCTTGTTGGATGCGTTGTCCGTTTGCCGGGGATTGCGGCAAGGCTTGACGGAAAAAAATACCGGAGCGTAGCGAGGATGATTTTTTTCCTGTCAACCTGCCCGCAGGGCTGCCTTGCGCATTCAGTCCGGCAAACGGCTATCTTTGCGGCAAGAAATGGAAATGCGTAATCCGTTTTGCTATTTCCGCATTTCCCGTTGGTGCTTTTCGGCTTTCTTTTGCAGCCTTCTTTCTGCCTCCTGTACATTTTCTTTTTTTATTTTGAGCTTGGCGACAGCCTTTTGGAGCATTTCGTCCGTCTGTTCGTCAAAAAAGAGGTTGTTCTGCTTTTGCCATGCGGTGTATTCCCTTATCCTCCGTTCCATCCTGGTGACCTGTGCCTTGGCTGCTGCCAGCGAGGGAGGCAGGAGCCGAATGAATAGTCTTCACCGCTGTGCCTGTCATACAGGCAGTAAGTGTGTGTAACATTCCCTTTGGGATATTGGCAGGTCAGTCTTGCCATTCTCCACCGGACGACCCAGTCATATTTGTCCGCCACTTTTCGTGGCAGGTCATATCGGAATAGCAGGACTTTACCGCCCTGCTCCGTAGTCCTGTAAAGGAGATGATCACCCACAGCTCGATCTCCAGCTCTTTTTCCGCTTTTGCCATGTCCCTGGCATACTGCATCCATTCTTCCATGTTCCGGAAACTTTAAGTGTGTATCTGCCATCCTTTGAAGGGAGTCAACTGTACGGCAAACGATTCATCCGGTGAACCGTGATAGAGCAGCCCTCCGACAATCCCTCTGCTGCCGTCCGGGTACCTTTGGGTGAACCCGAACGAATAGGGCGCCCAGTCGTGGTAGAGCTCTATCTCACACGGGCGGTCCGGATTCTTTTCCCATGCTTCAAGACGTTCCATGCAGTTCTGCAGTGAAGTGTCCTTGATTGATTCCGCATACTGTACTACCTGGTTGTAGTACTCCTGTTTGCACATGATTTTCATGATATTCCGTTTTAATTGGTTGATAATGTTTTTTCCTTCTGTCTGTTCCTGCCTGTATTCCTGACGGTTTTGTATTCAGTTTCCCAGCTGGTGGAGTCGCACCAGTCCCTGCACATTCCGCATACTTCGGTTGCATAGGAATAACGTACCTGTGAGTCTACGAACAGTCTGTCCCTGACGAATGGAAACGTAATGTCCAGGGGCAGGCTGATGTGGTAGCCGGAACCGTTGAAACTGTTGGCGACGGCTATGATGACATCCCCGTGGAAACGGATGGTTCTGAAATCTTTTCCGTTGTCGTTTGTGACAAGTTCATTGAACCCGGCATTGAAATAAATACGTAGTTCACCACCGTATGTGGCATTATCCACCAGTTCTTCAATTAGTGTGTCAAACTGTCCTTTCTTCAGTTTCAGGGCGCGCCTGACCTTGTAACAGGACATGGCTCTGGATTCTTTTCCGATACGTTCCTCTATTTTCGCACCGGGAGAGTAGTACATGTTGACGGCGGCGGAATTTTTTATGAGTTCTTCCGCCGGGTCGGTATCACTCCTGTTCAAGATGAGGTCCGTAATCTCTTCACGGTGTTCCTCGAATTCTTCCTGCCTTTTCTCTTCTGCCATCTTCTCTTTGATTTCCTCAAGTATTTTGAGCAGACTTTCCGCTTCCTGTTCAGCATAACATTCCATGACTGTTTCATATAGCCTCCCCATGTTATTGTTCGGATGCACTGCTCCTGCAGGTCTTCGCGTTCGTCCAGATTCTCCCGGTAGTCCACATGATACAGGCTGACCGTTTCGGGAACATATTTTTCCATGACTCCGTATTATTCATGGCGTCTGCATTTAGGGAGGACTGCTTTTGTTTCAGCCGGTGTTTTCTCTCTTTTGACGGCTCTGAGTCTGTGCATAATGTGCAGGAACAGTTCCCGGTCATAAATCCTGTAGAAGAAGTTTTCTCCGGTTTCCTTGACGGTTCCGGTGAATGAGACGGAATCACGGCAGGGAGGAAACTGGAAGAGGCATCCGCTTGTTATTATGGTGTATCTCTTTTCCTCCACTTCATCCAGCAATGTTTCCATGTCGTCATGTCTGCCATATCCGGAGAAATACAGAAAATGATGTTTCCTCAGGCTGATCAGTATGTTCGCCATGTCTTTTCTAGCCTTGCAGGTGTCCCCACCATTATTCCCTCCGGTTACCATGTTACAGATGAAACGTTCCCTGTTTTCCTTGTCGGTGAATGAATAGGGAATGGTGATGATCTCCTGCTTGTTCTTGCTTGTAATTCTCTCCGCTTTTCCTTTGGTGACTTTTCCTTGAATGTGATGTTGCGGTAATGCTCGTTCATTTGCCGCTCCAGTTCGGCCTGCGGTGTCATGACCGGACGCAGTCCCCGGAAAAAACGTTTTCCGATGGTGAAACAGAACATGTACAGGCTGCCGTGGTAGGGCTCGCCGAAAAGAATGAATGGTGCTTCAGACGGACGGGAGGCAGTTCGTTCATACAGTTATAATAGTTCTCCTCTGTAATTTCACGGAAGGGTCGGCACAATGACTTGTCATGAATGCGCGACCTCTTGTGTATGGCGTTTTTTGTTACCGCAATTAGAAAAGGATTGTTTTCCTGTTTCTTGAGTTCCTCCAGTGTGCTGCCGTAGTAGTCACAGTGTATGCCGTCCGACATGGATGTGACGCAGCTTCCTCGGAAACAACGGGAGTCAATGACAAATTTCAGATGTTCTTTTTTCATGGTCAGATATTTTGGAGGTTTAAGATTCTCTTTGCCGCAGACACCGCATTCGGATTGAGTTGTCGTTGCCATGCCCTGTTTCTGGGTGACCAGTGGAAACCGGATGATTTGAGTTCCCTGCGTTTGCTCTCTTCCGGTATTTTGTTGAAGAAGACCTGCAGGCGACTTTCCTGATAGTTCCAAACGAGGATTCCACCTTCAAACGTTACTTCCCTGTTTTCCAGCTCTTGGGTTTCCTTTAACTTGTCCCGCATGCGACTGGCTGTTTCAGCCAGCTGGAAGAACCGGTGGCGTGGTGTGATGACAGGCTTCTTTATGCCGGCATTATATTCGGAGATGAAGTCGATTGCCTTCTGTACGATTTCCACGTCGCCATGGTCGGCAAATGTGCTGACCTTGTTGAAGATGCTGCTGACGAAGAGTGCCCGGTTGTATCCTCTGGCTTTTCCCGTATCAATCTCATGGATCGTGTTTGCGCTGCTTGCAATGTCACGTTTCAGCCTGCGCCATGTTTCCTCCGTTTTTCTTCTTCGGGCCTGTATTTTTCCGTGAGCAGTTGCATGGTTTTCAGAAATTTCTCACGCCATTTCAGGAATTCGTCGTATCTGTTCTGATAGGCATTTTGTGCCTTTTCATTCCTTTGGAAATTGAATCCGCCCCGTCCTGTTACCATCGGGTTTTGCGCAGCGTGAGGCTGTGGAATAAAACGGATATTTTACTTTTGTAAGTATTGATGTAATCCTGCTTTTTGCTTCCGGTATTTTCTTCAGGTCTTCATGGAGTTGCTTTTCATATCCCATAATGTCCGTTTCAGCCCTTGTTTCCGGATCATGGGAATTCCAGCGGTAGGCATTGACGGCGATTTCTTCCAGTTCTTCCAGATAGCCGGGATACTTGAATTTTGTTACTTCCCAGTTTTTGAAGTCAGAAGCACGTACTTCCTTTTTTCTTCACCGTTTTCCGTGTAGGTATGGATATACATATACATACCTTTGCTTTTTGCGGAAATGGAAGGCGACCGCATCTTTGTCCGTTCCGATCCGTCGGATGGATTCTGCACGGTGCGCATTTGTTTTTGTGAGCGGGTGATTGTCGGGTTATCACTGCTACTTTTACGAGGTTCATTACTCGTTCTTCGTGAACCTGCATTTCGGTCATTTCAGCCATACTTTAATCATTTAAAATTAGACATAACCGGCTCCGTGGAGCCAGTATTTCGATTTCTTACTTGCCGGGTTGTTCGTGTCCGGGATTGTGCAAGGCTTGGCAGGAAAAAATACCGGAGCGTAGCGAGGATGATTTTTTGCTTGCCAACCAGCCCGCAGGGCTGCCTTGGGCAATCCGTAGGACACGGACTATTTTTGCAGGTAAGAAGTTGAAATATAATAAGATATTAATAGGGAAAATAGAGTGTAGGCTTACCAGATAATATTATATTTGTTTTCATACATATATCAAGCTTTCGAGGGATTTGAACGGCGAAACGGACTTTTTTGAAGGAAAGGGTAAAGATTAGGCATAGACAGATTAAAGAAGGGTGAATGGATCTTATCCCTGTCGTCCCACCAAGAAACTGTCCCAGTAGCGCGTCCCACTTAGGAACATCCCAGTAGATGTGCATAGGCAAACTCAGCAAAGGATAATAGGGATGTGGTGAAGTTTCTTTTTATTGTTTGTATAAGGATTATTTAATTCTACATTCTTGATAATGTCATGCAGTAGTTTGATGACGAATTCGATTATTGGGGAGCTGCAAATCATAAGAGGCACTCACCGACTATGTCGTGGCTCTGTTTATCGGCATGATGAATGTCTTGACAGTTCCGTTAGGTGGTGAAGGTGGAACTTCTAACGATTTGCCGTGAGGACGGAAAGAGGATGAAATGGAACTGCTCCTTCCTTCATGCCTGATGCCGTAAATACTACACTACGCTCGCAAAGTTCTCTATAAGCCGACTGTACCGAGAGAAGAAAGCGTTTCAACTTGCCATTCGTTGCCATCGCCTTTCGGTTCTCGCTGTTCAGTTTGTTTTTTGAGCGTTCCACAACTTAGGATCGCACGAGAACTTGTAACTAAATTGGGCAATTGTTTGCTCATATGTTACTCATTTCATTATCGGAGCTTGTTTCGATTTGTACAATTTGCTCTTTTTCAGGTAGAGTAACACCTTGAATTTGCTTGTTTGCATATGCCTCTTTTTATGGACAAAGTTACCTGTTGTTGAACAGATCTTCACTATGCAAAACATTGTATTACAAAGAATAAGCACTGCAATGACAGAAAAATGAGTCGCCGAATACTCTTCTATCAGTTATTTTCTCCTACCTCATTACCATTCAGGAAAATAGATTAACAATCTGATAACAGAACTTCTGCTCAAATTCACATTCTCTGCACTTTGTTTCCCTTGCGTAAAGTGCTGATATATAACGTAAATCCTACTCATCCCCATTTGTTTTCCCTCCACCTCTCTCTAATTTCCTTTTCTCGAGTAGCTCCTGATGAGAAATAGGAAAACAAAAGGATTCTTAGAATTAGGATTAAAATTGAGTATGCTAGCAGCGGTATAAAAATATGCTGTATTGTCAAAGAACGGTTCGGATACCATAAATTCTGCTTCGAAAATATGGTGATTATTATTACATGTGGATTACATTATTTTAGAATCAGCCATAAAATAAACCATGTAGCAATTAATCTATATAATGTTTACTGATATTAATTCTTTAATATTTGCATAGTTATTTTTTTTTTCGAATATTGTCCCGTGTTAGTTGAATGAATATATTAAGAAGTTTAATTTTGAGAACTAAATTCAGTTTATGACTCTCAATGATCAGAAACGCATAATAGATTTATGGGTACAATTTTGGGGTGGAAATGAAATGGCATTTTCTCAATTGTACTGTTTATGCTTTGATGATTTATTAGCTTATGGTCGTAGAGTGGGGGAGATAATGAGATGGTAGAAGACTTGATTCAAGACCTGTTTCTGAAACTTTATCAGAAAAAGATAATTCTTGAAGATAATACAAAGTTACGTTCCTTCCTATTTCGTGCATTAAAGAATTTGATTTATAATCAATTACTTCGTAATGCGAAACTTCAATCATTGCCGGATTATGACTTTGCATTTGATTTGGATTATACAATTGATGAGCAATTGGCTTGGATGCATGACCAAGGGCTGTCAGATGAGGTTCATCATATATTGAAAGGACTTACCGGACGTCAGAAAGAAATAATCTATCTTCGCTTTATCCATGAGATGAGTTTTGAAGAAATCTCAGAAATAATGAAAATTAATATCCAGTCTGCCCGAAATCTATTGTTCCGTTCTATGGAAAAGATTAGGAAAAGAATCTTCATCCGCTACTATTTTATTTCTTATTAATGTGCTTTCTATATAATTGTATAGTAACTTGTTATAGCATACTTCTTTCATTTTTACTTATCCCGTCTGTCTTTTTTGATTTTTTTTTCTCCTGATGAGTATAAATTCATCTGCTCGTTTGTCATCATAGAAAATAAGGCAGAAAATGGCTCAATATACATTTAGAGATATAGAAGAATTTTTGTTGGATGATGATTTCTTCCAATGGGCAAGATATGGTTTTTCTGATAATGGGTTTGATATTAAATTCTATAAGATTCAGCATCCCGGTTGTGAAGAAAAGATAGAATTGGCTATTGCGGTGATTCAAAATATGAAAGTGGTTGAAGATAGCAGACCTGTATCTGAGGAATATAAGATGCAAAGTTTTGCCAGAATGATGGATAGGCTTCAACATGAATCTTCGCAACCGGTACAGCTTCACAAAAAACATTACCTTATCGGAGAGTAATGGCTTATGTGGCAAGTATGGCAGCCTTACTATTCATCTGTTTGGGGACTTATTATATTCTATCCAAATCCAATTTGCAGAAAACTACAGATGTTACAGCCAATATTATAGACTCTTTAGGTCATTCAGGGCAAATACAGATTATTTTGGATGGTAAACAGGCCGTTGGTTTGGACAAGAATAATGCTGAAATCCGGGTAGGTGAGGACGGTACAGTTACAGTGGACGAACAATTGGTAGCTGCTTCCAGAGGAGAAAAGATATCGGTGAATCAGATAATGGTACCTTATGGGAAGCGTTCTAAAATAATCCTTCCGGATGGTTCTTTATTGTGGATTAATTCCGGTTCATGCATATCTTATGCTTCGGACTTTCTGGAGAATAGAAAGTTGAATGTACAAGGAGAAGTATATTTGGACGTTCGTAAAGATGCTAAGCACCCTTTTGTCGTGAAGACGGATCGTTTAGAAGTTACCGTGCTGGGAACATCATTCAATGTAACCGATTATGTAAAAGATACGGAGACAGCAGTGGTACTTGTTCAGGGAAGTGTAGATGTGACAGTAGACAATAAAGAGAAAAAGCGCTTGCTCCCTAATCAACGTCTTTCAAAAGACAACGGTGCAGTAAAAGTGAATGAAGTGGACGTATACAACTATATTTGTTGGAAAGACGATGCTATGAATTTCGATGGACAGAGACTTTCTGATGTGCTGAAATCACTGTCGAGATATTATGATACAAAAATAGAAATATCAGGAAGTTTGAAAGATGAAAAATATTATGGTAGTCTTGATTTGAATTGTACACTTGACGAAGTATTGGAGGCCATCTCATTGACTACGCCATTAAATATAACTAGGCGAGGGGATTTAATATACATCATGCCTTGAGAAACTCAAATGAAGTATAACCTTTAAAAAGAAAGAAATGAAAACATACCACCTTAAAATAAAACAGAAAAAACCGGATAATATCTGCGAAATATCATCCGGTTCACATTAGAATTAAAAAATAACTCAGCAAAGTTATAAATCTAACAATACAAAAATATGAAAAATAACTCTCAGACAAGGAATAAAAGTAAATATTTAACCAATATTGGTTTTCGATTTTTACTTTTATGCATTCTTTAACGTCCCATTTGCCAAAGATCTCGGCAGAAGACGGGTTTATGCTACTTCAATCCACGGATGTAACGTTAAATCTGACAAATGTCTCTTTGGAAACCCTGTTTAAAACACTGGAAAAGAAAAAGTAATTATGTGTTCTTTTTTAAAGAAGATGTTCTACAGAAAAATGAAAAAGTAACAGTCAAAGCACAAAACGAGTCGGTTGTGTCTATTTTGAATAGAATATTACCCCTAAACAACTGACATATACAGTAAAAAGGGAGACAAGTGATTATTGTCCGCCTTCCCCAAAAAAAGAAGAAAAGAAAGCAGAAGTACCGGTAGAAATCAAAGAATATACTGTAAAAGGAACAGTGGTTGATGCCAGTGGACAGCCGTTGCCGGGTGTAAATATTACGGTACAGGGAACGACCAATGGTGTTACCACAGATCTGTCCGGTGCATTTACGTTACGGATAAGAGATGGTAAGCGTGTCTTACTTGTTGCTTCTTATATAGGTTTTAGCACAAGAAAAGTCTGGGTATCCGGTGAAACTAATTCTTTGAAAATAATGCTTGAAGAAAGTTCGGCGTCTTTGAATGAAGTCGTGGTAGTAGGATATGGTACACAGAAAAAGCTGAATCTGACAGGAGCCGTGACAACTGCTTCCGGTGAAATCTTGAAAACCGCCCTATCGCTAATATTGCTCAGGGTTTGCAGGGAATGGTTCCCAATCTGAATATTACTTTCAATAGCGGTCAACCAAACGAAGCAGCCAAGATTAATATTCGCGGAAATACCTCTTTGAATGGCGGGAATGCTTTTGATTTTGGTCGATGGAGTGGAAATCTCCGACCTGTCATTGATTAATCCTCAAGATGTGGAGAGTGTGTCAGTGTTGAAAGATGCTTCTGCCGCTGCTGTTTATGGTGCACGTGCTGCCTTCGGTGTGATGCTTGTCACTACAAAGAAAGGAAATCGTAATCAGAAAACGCGGGTGACCTATAATAATAACCTTTCATGGAGTTCACCGGCCCGTTTACCGGAAATGCCCCGTTCGGATGTATGGGCGCGTATGTGGAATAAGGCATACGAGTATGATACTCCGGGTGGATATTACTTTAACGAAAAATTTATGGAGAAACTCGATGCACATATTGCCGATCCAGAACACAATCCTGCAATCTTGGTCGATACCGAAGGCATTCAGAATCCAAATTATAGTCCTAGCAACCCGGGATGGGCCTATGTGGGCAACACCGATTGGTTATCTGAGTTCTATCAAAAGTCGGCTTTCATGCAACAACATAATGTGAGCCTTTCGGGTGGAACCGAACGTAACAATTACTATGCTTCTATTGGTTTCAAAGACCAGTCGGGTATTTTTCGCTATGGAAATGACTTTTATAAGCGCTTCAATTTAGCGTTCAATTTCGATACGAAACTAACTAGTTGGCTGGACGTGAGTTTTGCTACCCGTATGAGTAATATTAAGAATGATGAACCTTATATGGACAATGGTGGTAGCAGTTCTCAAACTTGGTATTATGAGGTATATCGTATGTTTCCTACACTCTCTATCTTTTTACCTAATGGTGATTTTGCAGGTATGTATCTCAACAGTGGTAATTATAACGTTATTGGAAAGATGGCTTTAGCCGGACGTAATAAAAAAGAGACTTGGGACCAATGGTACATCGGGCGTTTCGATTTACATCCATTGAAAGGACTTTCTATTAAGGGCGATTACTCTTGGAATCGTTATTCTACTGTTCAGAAGTTCCACCGTAAAGAAATTAAGCAAACTTTTCCTGAGGGCGGTCCTGAATGGATTGTAGAGACTCCAAACTATGTGAGAAACTATAACTCGAACAACATTTACCACGCTATCAATGTATGGGCCGAGTATAAAACGTCGTTCAATGACGTTCATAACATTTCGGTAATGGGGGGGTATAACCAAGAGGAGAAGACTTATGCTAACACCTCATATACCATGACTGACTTGTATGATAACGAGTTGCCTATTTCCGACTTAGCCATCAACTATAAAGAGAATGCTGAAGGTGCAGACATCTGGCGTGTACAGGGGGCTTTCTTTCGCTTGAACTATGACTATCGGTCCAAATATCTACTTGAGGTAAATGGTCGTTATGACGGCTCTTCTAAGTATGCTAAAGACGATCGTTGGGCGTTTTTCCTTCAGCCTCTATTGGTTGGCGTATTTCGGAAGAAAAATTCTTTGAACCACTTTCCAAAGTAGTAGACAATTTGAAACTTCGTGCCTCTGTAGGTGCTTTGGGTAATCAGATAACTAACGGCTATCATGACTATATGTCTATTCTTTCTGGTAAGGTGTTGACCAACTATATGATGGATGGTAAAATGGTCAATGCGTTGAATATTCCTTCTTTGCCTAGTGTAGTGACTTGGGAGAAGGTTGTGACGAAAGACTTGGGTTTGGACTGGTCATTGTTCAACAATCGTTTGATGGGTACATTCGATTTCTATGTACGCGATACCAAAGATATGGTACGTTCGGTTACACTGCCTGCCGTATTGGGTACTTCGGGTGGTAAAGAGAATATTGCTGATATGCGTACCACTGGCTGGGAGTTGGAATTGACGTGGAAAGATCGTATTAAGAATGTATTGGGAAGTCCTATGGACTATTCGCTTACCGTAGGTTTGTCCGATTACCAGGCTGAGATAACCAAATACGATAACCCCAACGGTTCGTTGGCTAGTGGTATGTATTATGAAGGACAGAAACTGGGTGAAATCTGGGGGTATGTGACTGATGGTTATATTATGGACGATTTTGAAGCAGCCAAAATGAACTATGTACAGAAATACATTTCTTCTAAGTGGTATCCGGGCGATATTCGCTACAAAGACCTAAATGGTGATGGCATGATAGACCAAGGTAATCGTACATTGGCCAATCCGGGTGACCACAAGGTGATAGGTACCTCTACTCCTCGATCTCGTTTTAATTTACAAGGAGGTATTGGTTGGCGTGGTTTTGATATCCGTGCTATTTTTCGAAGGGGTGGGTAAACGCGATATGTGGACAAGTAGTGATATCTTTTTGGGGATTCTCTAGAGGTATCTATAACTCTTGTGTAACCCAATACCATATCGACAATATTTGGACTTATGAGAACCCTACAGCTTACTATCCTCGTTTGAATGCTAATGGCAATAAACGTAGTAAGCAGATTCAAACTAAATACTTACAAAATGCGGCATATATCCGCTTGAAAGATATTACTTTGAGCTATACTTTACCCAAGAGTTGGTTGACCAAGATGAAAATGGAGCAGGTACGTATCTATGTAAGTGGTATGAATTTGTGGGAGAAGACCGGTTTGCCCCCATTTATGACTCCTGATATTGTAGATCAAATAACTGATAACAGCTTGTCTAGCGAGAACAGTGGTAAAGAATATGCATTTATGAGAAGTTATTCATTCGGTATTAATATAACATTTTAAAAATTGATAGGTATTATGAAAAAATATATATTTTCATGTATTTGCATTTTGTGCTTGTCACTGTCCGGATGTGATTATTTGGATACTGAACCGGGTGACGCAATTTCTAGTGATCGTTTCTGGGAGACTTCTAATGCTGCCGCATTAGAGCAATATTGCAATCTTTATTATCCTAAACTCATCAAGGGACATGGTGATCCTTTGTCTTGGAATATTGGCAATATGATTATGCAAGAGTATCAGTCTGATAATCTTTTAGCAGCTGGTGCTAGTAGTATTACATTTGGTCAAAAACACTGTAATGACTAGTAGTGCTGACTGGGACTGGTCTACAGTGAGAGGTTGTAATGCTTTTCTTGAAAATTATGAAAAGTCTCCCGCTTCGGATATTGATAAAAAGAAATTTGCTGGAGAAATCTTATTTTTCAAAGCTTTTGATTATTTCAATAAGGTGTGTCTTTTTTGGTGAGGTACCTTGGTATGATTCTACGTTGAATAAAGATAACCCCGAACTATATAAAGGACGTGATTCTCGTGATTTAGTGATGACCAATATTTTGGCTACCATTAATAAGGCTATTGAGTTTTTACCTCGCAAGACTAAAGTTTATCGTGTGAGCCGCGATGCCGCTCTATTACTCAAAGCCCGTATCTGTCTTTATGAAGGTACTTGGCGTCGTTATCGTAATGTAGAGGGCGATGTAAAATTCCTCGAAGAGGCTTACAAAGCTTCTGGAGAGCTGATGGGGTATGGTTATGAATTGTATAAGGCATCGGGTACAGACGATAGCTATTTCGATCTTTTCATACAAGATAATTACAATGATAATTCGGAGGTAATTCTCTCGTGAGTATGACCCTGCCCTCAATATGGGGCACAACGTGCCTAATAGTATTCCTAATAGCGAACAGGGTATGAGCCGTGATTGTTTTGAGGAATACTTGTGTGCTAACACAGGAAAACCCATTTCTCTTTGTGGTTGCCACAATCCCAACATGGGATATAATGCAGAGATGAAGAATCGCGACGGACGTCTGTTACAAACAGTATGTTTGCCCGAATCTGGTAGTAAATATGCTCGTTTTTTATATCGTACTACTGGCGGTCTGTTGAAAGGTGGGGCTCCTAATATCTTTTCTATTCTTCCCAACTCGGATACTCGAACCTTCTACGCTGCATCTTGTACTGGATATTCGGTATGTAAGTTCTATAAGGCATCTGAGCACTATGTGGGTAATCACAAAGGTGGTATTGACGCTCCTGTTATGCGTTATGCTGAGGTCTTGTTGATTCGTGCTGAGGCTGGTGCTGAGTTGGGGAAAGATCCCGAATTGGATAAAACCATCAATCAGCTTCGTGCCCGTGTAGGATTTACTTTTAAGTTGGAAGCTGATCCGATAGCTGATCCGGATTTGATTGCTAAATATCCTAATGCGAAAGGTGATAACGCTAACTTGATTCGTGAAACCGTCGCGAACGTCGCATTGAGTTGTTTGCCGAAGGTTATCGTTGGGACGATGTTTGTCGTTGGAATGTAGGCGAGGTTGTATTTAACCGTGTGCGTCGTGGTGCTAAGATGGATCCCAATTTGTACTCTGCCGATGAGATAAAGACTATTAAAGATCAAGTAGGATTCGATGCCGATGGTTTTATTACTCCCTATGCTAAGCGAGTTACTTATAGTATGAATTTTACGGCTAAAATTACCTGTACAACATTCCGTTGGACGAAATATCATTGAACCCGAATCTACTTCCTCAGAATCCGGGTTGGGAATAAGTAGTCAATTACTGTAAATGAAAAGAAAGATGGAAAATATGAAATACACTATGTCATACATTGCAAAGAATTTTCGAGTAGCATTGATGCTGTCACTCATGATGTTATTGTGTAGCTGTTCTAGTGAAGATAAATTGGAGCTTCACAAAGGAGCCACACTTCCCATTATGCAAGGAATAGCCGATAATGTGCCTTACATTCAGTCGGTAGAAAAAGAATTAACTTACGACTTGTATGATGGGGTACGCATTACCGATGTCATCTTTACCTATTGCGCTAAACCTACCCGTATGATTATTGCTGAAGTAGATTTAAATAAGAATGTGACCATAGTTACCTCTACGCCTGATAATAAGCCGGAGGTAGGTAAAATTCTGCAACAGGTAACTGTACAGGCCGAGAAAGCTGAAGCAGCCGGACGCGAAGTGATTTTGGGAACTAATGGCGACTTCTATTCTAAGAAAAATGATCTTTGGATTCCTGGTGGGCTATTCTACAAAGACGGTGTAGCTATCAAGACTGAAATAGGTTGGGAGGCTGATCATGTATTCTATATGCTCAAAGACGGTACGGCACATATTACTTCTGTTCCAGAGTTTAAATTAGTAGAGCGAGAGGTGGTGCATGCTATTGGTGGTTGGCAAAGAATGGTGCAAGACGGTGAGGTAGTGAAGAGCTTTACCGTAAATGACAACGCCATGCAATTCCATCCACGTACCTTTGTAGGTGTGTCTGCCGATAATCGCAAGGTTTATTTATTTGTTGTTGATGGTCGTCAGCCCGAATACTCTAACGGTATGCGTCTTGAAGACATGATGTTACTCTGTCAAGGTGCTGGTTGCTACCAGGCGTTCAATATGGATGGCGGTGGTTCTACCACTATGGTACGTCGGGTAGAAAAGGGCAGTTCTGTATCATTTGAGGTAATGAATCAACCTTCAGACAATCCTGCCAGATCGGTGATAAACGGCTTACAAGTTATTGAAAAACTAATTAAAAACGGAATAGTATGAATACATATAATATGAAATTCCATGCTTGGTTTAGGGGGAGGTGTTGGGATTGTTCTTGGTAGCTTTCATAGCTTCGTGCGATGACTCCGATTTGATACGTCGCGTTGAACCAACTCTTGAAATTCAAGATGAATTGTTGATGGGGCCTGTCGCTTCTCGTCAGGTAATTGATTTACACTCTTCGTATCCATGGTTTGCCGAAGCTTCCGCTTCATGGATTAAACTGAAACGCTATCGTGGGCAAGCTTTGTTGCCCGACTCTATAGTGGCTGAAATCGAAGAGAACCCGGAGATGGCATTGCGTGAAGGCTGGATTGAGATTCGTTTGATGGATCAAATGTCGAAACGCATTGTTGTGAAACAAAACGGTCGTGGTTCATTGATTACGTTATCTAAGGAGGTACTTTACTTTAATATTAATGGTGGTGAAGCTGTTTTGGATGTAGTAACCGATCTTGAATGGAATGTAGAAGAGGAACAGATTGGTGGATTTACCTTTAAGAAAGTAGACGATACTCATTTGAAAGTTAAAGTTGCTAAGAACACCACTGGGACCGAAATAAGAAAGAGTATTATTTTATCCGACACGGGTAAGACTACAGAAACCAAATTGACAATTGTCCAGACCAATGTGGAAAAGATGTTGTCTATTTCTTTATCCGAAACAGAGAAAAATATGATTACTGGCAAAAAAAGGAACACAATTAAACATTCCAGTCTCTTTGAATTTACAATTTGATTGTAAGGTTTCTCATTCTTGGATTCATGTGGGTGAACTTCCTGAGTTTAGCGGTGATATTGTGCAGGATGTAAACATTCCTGTCGAACTGGATCCTAACGACGGATTTGAAGACAGAACAGGATATGTAGTTGTCAAGAATCAGGGCGATGTGGTAGAAGTATCGGATACTCTCTATGTTACTCAGCGTCTCTACAGTCAGATTGTTTATGTGAAAGCTGGAGCCAATGGTGATGGATCTAGCTGGGAGAGAGCGTTTGGCACTATCGAAGAAGGTCTGTCAGCCTGTGCTCACTATGGTGATATGCAAATGTGGGTAGCTGCAGGTGACTATTATTTGAAAAGATTGGACCGAGTTTAAGAAGGTGAATTTCTACGGCGGTTTTGAAGGAAAAGAGACTACTGTGGCTGAACGTACCATGAAGCGTAAATCTATTCTTCATGCTGCACCATCTAATGTCTGGCCTTCTGTTTACATGTATAAATTGACAGAAGGTACAACACGTGTTGTTGATGGTTTTGAATTTGTAGACTCTAAGGGAAAACAAGGTGAAGGCGCTTTGATAGCTTATGAATATTGGATGATTAGAAACTGTGTGGTGAGAAATAATACTTGTGCCCGTGATGCTGGTGGCGCATATTTCTTGTGTACATTGATTAACTGTGTGATACGTGATAACGAAACATTAAGTACATCTTCTACAATGAATGTTCAACAAAGCACTTGTCTATACAATGTGACTGTGGTAAACAATAGAAGTGCTGGTAGTAGTGCCGGTGTTCGTTTAGGTAGTGGTACCTGCCAGATGGTGAATTGCGTGGTATGGGGTAATATTCATACTAAAGGTGATTTACACAGTGGCTATTTGGATCAGAACAAGGCTGCTATTTTTAAGAATTGTGCTATTCAAGGCGGATGGATTTATAATGGTGGAAATACTCCTCAAGTTTCTAATTGTATTAATCTGAATACGGATAATGCCGCTACCGATGGTCCTCAATTTGCTGATGTAGCAGGTAAGAACTATCAGCCCACAGAGAACTCTCCGTTGGTTGATGCCGGTTTGAACTCTGTGGTAAAAGATTGGAATTTGCTACTTGATATTCAAGGAGATGCTCGTATATCGAACGCTGGAATTGATATCGGTGCATTTGAGTGGCAAGCCAATAAATAGAATATAGTGTAATATAGAAAGCAATTCTCTATAGTTCATAATAAAAAGAATTGCTTTCTTTATTTGTTTACCTAATTAAAAATATTATGAAAAGTAAATTCTTAACAATGAAGCTTATATTGGGAGCACTGGTATTATCTTTTAGTTGTGCTTGTTCTAGTAGTAATTCTGAAGAGGCTATGCCACAAACCGCCATAGGACGGCAATTGGTTGAATCTGGTATGGCCAATGACGTGACTTTAGATAACGAGAGTGTAGTGCGTGATGGAATAAAATTGAATGAATTGGCTTTTTAAAACGTTTGGAGAGTCTCAGCATATTTTCGTGGCTACAATCGACTTAAACGAACTAACTTTTACCCGGCTACAAAGACGATAAGAATGTGCCGGCAACAGGACCTGAATCTAGTGCGCCTCTCCCGATTCATGCTTTTGCGGCCGAAGCAAACGGAAAAACTGTTTGGCTTGGTGTAAATGGTGATTATTATGCTGACAATCCACGTCGTGTCATGGGTCTTTTCTATAAGGACGGAGTGTGCATCAATTCGCAATATTTTGAAGGGCACGATGAGGTGTTGTATCAACTGAAAAATGGTGAGACCTATGTGGGACAAGCTGATGAGGCGTTGGCTCACGAAGCCAATCTGTTGCATGCGTTGGGAGGATATGGACTATTAGTTAAAGATGGGGTGGTTCAAAATTCTTACGAAGAGATGGGTGATTTGCAGAATACCCATCCGCGTACTAGTGTGGGGCTTTCTCAAGATAGAAAGACTATGTATGTATTTGTGGTGGACGGTCGTAGAAAAGACTCTTTCTTTGCGTTGGGACTTACTTTGCCCCATCTGGCTACCATGATGAAGGCTGTGGGATGTTATAACGCTATCAACCTTGACGGAGGAGGGTCAACTACGCTTATAATCCGAAAAGTGAATGATGGTGGGAAGCCGACTTTTCCTATTTTGAATACACCGGCCGATGATCGGGTACCCCGTAAGGTTACCAACAGTATGTTGATTATAGAAAAGAAGTAATTGTATAAAGCCGACTTAATAGATTTAAAAGAAAATAGAATAATGGAAAAGATTTTATATGCCGCTATGTGTGCGATATTGTTCCTTTGTTGTAGTTCCAGCGATGAATCCGAAGCAAATTCCCAATCCCCTTTTACGCTTCCTGACAAAGCAATTGTACTGGCCGAGCAAGCCTCTAAGTCAGTTGTGATACTCGATGCTTCCACTTATCGTACTGTATGGAGTTGGAATCCGGAGAAGGCCGGTGTACCCTCCAATTGTCAAACATGGTTTCACAATCCTAGTGAGGTTAAGCCAGTGTTCAACAATCAGTATATCTTGATGACTGCATCAGGTGGTGCTGTAGCTCTTATACGTATTGCCGACAGTAAATTGATGTATTATGCGTATGTGGGTGAAAATCCACACTCCGCAGAGATTTTGCCCGATGGAAATCTCGTGGCTGTATCGTCTACCGATGGTAAGTTACGTACATTTATGACTGATACTATTAAAGGAACGGGCAAGTGGTTTGCCTCTTACGAGCTTCCTAGTGCCCACAACGTGGTATGGGATCTCCAAAGAGAGTTGCTTTTACACCACCGAAGGGATTAAATTGTGTACTTATAAGTACAATTTCAGCCGCAAGGAACCTAGATTGCAAGATCGAAGCGTAATCTTCGAATTACCCAGCACCGAATCGTGCGGGCATGATCTCTTTCCCGTGTATGACAAGACCGATGTGTTATGGATTACTACTAATGAGAATGTGTGGCAATATGATATAAAGAACAACAAAGCTGAATTGATTTATCCGCTTTTACGCTGTGAAGAGTGTGTGTAATAGTGCCGACGGGGTACTGATGTTGTATCCTACTACCGAGTGGTGGTCTGATGGTCTGATAAACGAGAAAGGTAAGAAACTATTTAGCATCTACGGTGCTAAAATTTATAAGGGGCGTTGGGTAATGAATAATACCTTCAGCTACCCCAAGGAGCATCAACCCAAGTTTGAGTAATATATAATGAAAGTATGGATATTAGGAGCAGTGGGTCTTTGGACGATATGTAGTTTTGCACAGCAGCAAGAGGTTCCCATTTATTTGGATAATAATCAACCTATAGAGAAGCGTGTGGAAGATGCTTTGGCACGCATGATTTTGGAAGAAAAAGCGGTAATGACCCATGCTCAATCTAAGTTCAGTTCTCCCGGTGTTCTTCGTTTAGGGATTCCTGAAAACTGGATGTCTGATGGTTCCACGATGTACGTGAAGAACTGCTTTGGGATCAATGGAATATAGCTAAGTGGACGAATGATTCTTGTATTGCCTTTCCGGCATTAACCTGTTTGGCGGCTACGTGGAATCCCGAATTATCTTATATATATGGAAGCAATATTGGAGAAGAAGCACGCTACCGCAATAAGAATGTCCTATTGGGGCCGGGAGTTAATATCTATCGTAGCCCGCTGAACGGCCGGAATTTCGAATATATGGGAGAAGACCCATTTGGGGCATCCCGTATGGTAGTACCTTACATAAAAAGGTGTACAGAAAAACGGAGTAGCTGTATGTGTGAAACATTATGCACTGAATATTATGACGATGAGAAACACGAATGGGTGGTGGAACCGGGAGAATTTCGAGCTTTAATAGGAGCCTCCTCAGCCGATATTCGTAGTAGTGTAAAGTTTAAACTTAGATAAATAGATTAACCAAAATAAGAGAATATGAAGAAATATATAGGCCTCGTACTAGTGGCGATGTCGGGCTGTATACTTACAGTTAACGCACAGCAATCATTTTCTTATAAGAATCCACTTCTTCCTACAGAACTAAGAGTGAATGACTTGCTGGGCCGGATGACACTGGAAGAAAAGATAGCTCAGATTCGTCATTTGCATTCGTGGGATGTGTTCGATGGACAGATCCTGAATCAAGAGAAGTTGGATAAGATGTGCGGTGGAATAGGATATGGGTTCTTTGAAGGTTTTCCATTGACGGCTGCAAGCTGTCGTAAGACTTTCCGTGAGATACAAACCTATATGGTAGAAAAAACACGTCTGGGTATTCCCGGATTTCCGGTTGCCGAATCTTTGCATGGAGTGGTGCATGAGGGAACAACTATCTACCCTCAGAATATCGCGATGGGGAGTACTTTCAATCCGGAACTGGCTTACGAAAAGACTAAACATATTGCAGGCGAACTGAATACGATGGGAGTGAAGCAAGTGTTGGCACCTTGTATTGATGTTGTACGTGATTTACGTTGGGGACGTGTAGAAGAGTCTTTTGGTGAAGATCCTTTTCTTTGTTCAAAGATGGCGGTTGCTGAGGTAAAAGGATATATGGAACATGGAATTTCTCCGATGTTGAAGCATTACGGTCCGCATGGTAATCCTTTGGGTGGATTGAATCTGGCTTCGGTGGAGTGTGGTGTACGTGATTTATTTGATATTTATTTGAAACCATTTGAGGCTGTGCTTTCTGAAACTGAAATTATGGCTGTCATGTCCAGTTATAATTCTTGGAATAGAATTCTAATTCTGCTTCTCGTTTTATGCTGACGGATATTTTGCGCAATAGATTTGGTTTCCGGGGATATGTTTATTCGGATTGGGGAGTTGTCAGTATGCTGAAGACTTTCCATAAGACGGCGGCGGATGATTTCGAAGCGGCCCGGCAGGTTTTGACCGCCGGAATGGACGTGGAGGCTTCCAGCTCTTGCTATGCAGTGCTGGCTGATAAAAATACGGAATGGAGAGTTTGATATCAGCTATATCGATCAGGCCGTGAGACGAGTGCTTCGTGCTAAATTTGAATTGGGGTTATTTGAAGATCCCTATCAGGAACAAGCAGTCTATCGGCTTCCTCTCCGTTCGAAAGAAAGTGTGAAACTTTCACGTAGGATTGCAGACGAATCGACCGTATTGCTGAAGAACGATGGACAGTTGTTGCCGCTGAATGTTCGAAATTTGAAGTCAGTAGCGGTGATTGGTCCTAATGCGGATAATGTACAATTTGGAGATTATACCTGGAGTAAAAAGAAAGAAGATGGAGTGACACCGCTTCAAGGAATCAAAAACTTGTTGGGTGATAGGGTGAAAATCAACTATGCTAAAGGATGTTCTTTGGCTTCTTTGGATACTTCGGGGATAGCGGAGGCTGTGGATGCTGCCCGTCATAGTGATGTTGCTTTGATATTTGTGGGGAGTTCGAGTACAGCGTTCGTACGTCATACTCAAGAGCCGTCTACTAGCGGAGAAGGAATCGATTTGAGTGATATCTCTTTGACCGGTGCACAAGAACAATTAATACGTGAGGTTTTTTTGCTGTGGGAAAGCCGGTGGTTGTTATATTGGTGGCAGGAAAGCCTTTTGCCATACCTTGGGTGAAAGAGAATATTCCGGCGATATTGGCACAATGGTATGCTGGCGAACAGGAAGGAAACTCTATTGCGGATATTTTGTTTGGCAATGTGAACCCTTCCGGAAAACTGACTTTTCATTTCCGCAAAGTACGGGGCATCTCCTGTCTATTATAACTATTTGCCTACGGATAAAGGATATTATAAAGAGCCGGGAACTTATGAAAAGCCGGGAAGAGATTATGTTTTCTCAAATAGTTCCCCGCTATGGGCATTTGGATATGGATTGAGCTATACTCAATTTGAATATCTGAAAGCTGTTACAGATAAGGAACTCTATCAGGCTAATGATACCGTTTGTGTGACTGTTCAATTGAAAAATACGGGGAAAAGAACCGGGAAAGAGGTGATACAGGTATATATACGAGATGTGGTCAGCTCGGTGATGACACCGGTGAAGCAGTTGAAAGGTTTCAGAAAAGTAGATTTACTTCCCGGACAGACACGGGAAACGACTATAATGATTCCTGTTCATGAATTTTATCTGACAGATGATTTGGGCAATCGTTATCTCGAATCGGGCAAATTTGAATTACAGGTAGGTACTTCTTCCGACCGGATTTATTTCAACCTTCCGGTGTATATCGGTTCTTCCGGAAAGGGAGGACAGACGGTGTCCGGTACTTCTTTCAAATCACGGACAGATGGAAAAGTGATTCAAGTAAAAGGAACTGTCCGTGATATACAGGCAACTCCGCTTGCCAGAGTGAAAGTCCAGTCCGAAGAATCCGGTGAAAGTGCGTTGACTGACTATCGGGGCACATATACTATCAAGGTGAAAGATAATGGCAGACTTATTTTCTCGAAAAAAGGATTTGCCGATAAAACAATAGAAGTAGAGGGGCAGACTGATGTCAGTATTCAAATGGCTAAAGGTGAGTAGATACATGAAATACTGTATGGCTATTGGTTTGCTGGGTAGTATGACTTTACAAGCTATGGCTCAATATACAGGAAAGGTTTTCGTTGATGAGAACAGAAATGGTCTCCTCGATGAAGGTGAAAAACGATTGCATCGGGTCTCTGTTTCCGATGGGTTAAATGTGGTACAGACAGATTCAAATGGCGCATATCAATTGCCCGGACATTCCCGTATGCATTTTCTGTTTATTACTACTCCTTCCGGATATAAGACTGATAATGCCTACTATTACCGGATAGAGAACGGTCGTACGGAATACGATTTTCCGGTATATCCTTGTTATGGAGGAATTCAAGCTGACGGTAGTCACCGGTTTATACATATCTCTGATACAGAAATACGTGGAAAAGAAGGGAATCAAGCGTGGGTGGATAATCTCCGTGACTATTCGGCCAATGAGAAAATAGCTTTTATCGTGCATACAGGGATATTTGTTATGAATCGGGACTGAACAGTCATATAGGCTTGCTGAATACCGCTTTGATGGAAGACACGCAAATCTTTTATGGAATAGGCAATCATGACTTGGTGAAAGGTGCTTATGGGGAAGAACTTTTCGAGAAACTCTACGGACCGGTATTCTATTCATTTGATGTGGGGAATACACATTACATAATGACACCTATGCTTCATGGAGATTATTTACCGGAGTATACTAAGGAAGATGTATATCGCTGGATGAAAAATGATCTTGCTTATGTAGGCAAGGAGAAGTCGATCATTGTTTTCAATCATAGCCTGCCGGAAGATACGGTAGCTTTTAAATATGGTATGAGTGATACGGAGTATATAGATTTACCGGCTATGGGATTGAAAGCTTGGTTGTACGGTCACTGGCACGTAAATCATGTGCATAAGCATAAAGTGACAGGGGTGTATACTATCTGTACCTCTACGCCTGCTTGTGGTGGTATTGACCATGCACCTTCTGCTTTTCGTGTACTGACTGTTGATACAGAGGGAAACGTGGCGTCCGAGTTCCGATACAGTTATCTGTCTCCTTCATTACATATTGTTTCGTTGGAGAATGGACAGCTGCCAACACTTCCTTCCGGAAAGATTCCTTTGTCCGTCAATGCCTACTCTACGGTTTCCCCAATACGAACCATGCGTTATTGGTGTGAATCGGAAGGTAAAAAAAGTTCTTTCCTCCAATCTTTTGAAACGTCAGAGTGATTTCAATTGGTATGCGGAAATTCCTTTGCTTTCTCAATGGGAACATCGGCAGCTTACTGTAATAGTGGAGGCATTTTTCAATAATGGAGAGGTAAGGCGATGCAGGCGTTCGTTTTTTTTATGAAAAGCCTGAAAGGAAACAATTGCCTTTGCGGTTGTCATGGATTAAAAAATGTAGGCGCTTCTATTTTTTATGTCTGCTCCTTTGGTATATCGGAAACGTCTATTTACGGCATCGGTCGATGATAATGAATCGGGGAAAGCGGCTGTAGTGTGTATGGATGCGCAAAATGGAACAGTCTGTTGGCGGTATTCACTTCGTGGCTCTGTACGCAGTAGTATTGCGATTGCTGATGGACTGGTCTTTGCCCAAGATGTACATGGTTACCTATATGCGATTCAAGCAGAAACTGGGACATTGGTTTGGGAAAAAGATTTAAATATCGGTGTACTTCCTCCTTTGAATGACGGTTTGGTTGCTGTTTCGGATATAGTATATGCCGGTACAGGAAAATCATTATGTGCCTTGAAAGCAGCTACGGGGGAACTTATTTGGAAGAATGGAGCTTGGAGCAGGGGGGAAGGATGCGTGGCAACACTTTCTCTTGGACATAGTATTCTGATTGGGCATGCAAACTGGAAGGGGTTGTATGCCAATAATGCTGTTAATGGTGAGTTGTTGTGGGAGAATAAAGATGCGGAATTAAAATATCGTTCGGCCTCTGTTGCTTGGGAAGGAGAGAATCTCTATCTTCTTTCTTCCCGTTCCTTTTTTATCTTGAATTCAAAGAACGGTGAGATTATAGTACGTAAAAAATTGAATTGTTCGGTCAATGTGAATTCAACTCCTTTAGTCACTGGATCCGAGATAATATTTGGAACAGCTACTAATGGAGTCATAGCTTTAGACAAGCAGACCTTAGAAGAGAAATGGAATTTTAAAACAAACCCCGCTTTGATTTATACATCTCCTTATTCTAAACCATCATCTTCAACTGTAGAGACTAGTCCAGTGTTGGTTGGAGATACTATTTTCTTTGGGGCTTCTGACGGAATACTGTATGCATTGAACCGTATAAATGGCAAACTGCTGTGGAAATACCAAACCGGTGTACCCATATTTTCTACAGTATCTATTGCGGGAAATGCTTGTATGTATAACAGATTTGCCGGTAATGTGTATGGGTTTATAATGAATAATAAAACACAAGATTAACGCGAATTATCGTAGATTATCACAGAAATGACTTTATAAGTTGTTGATTATTATATCAATATAGGGATATTCAATAAATGTCTTAAAAAAATACGATGGCATATGAAGATGATGTCCTAATATCGGGATGGGACTATCCATCTGATTGTGTAAATAGAAAGAGGCTGTCTCAAAATAAATTTCAAGAACGAAAAACTTATGAAATCTCTTTAGAAAAATCTCCTTATTTTGCCCTTTCTTATAAGGAAATAAGGCTAAAAATAAGGGGACATTCTTATACTTCAACTTACAGATTATGCTAAAGTGCCTGTTTTCATTTTGAGACAGCCTCATTTCTATCGCAAGATGTATACAGCGCCACCTTTTTTCAAAGGCTGCCCTCAACCGTCAGAATTGGAAAGAGGTGGCCATCCCTGTTGGCTTTGTTTATCAAAAAGATACTTTTTAGGCAAAATGTACAGGCATCAGTTTCCGCTTGACAGTACCTCAGCGGGTATGCAAAGAACTTTTCAAAGATTGTTTGTCAATGGCATACAGCTTATAACCAAGTTAAAAAAGTTAAAGCCATGAAAGGAACGTTGATGTCACTTTCAGACAAACTCCTTCTTAGGAAACGAACCATTATAGAAACCGCACGACGAACTCAGGAATATATCACAAGTGGAACATTCAAGACATAGAACCTTTGATACTTCACTTGTCAACTTATTGTCAATCGCCATACCGTTGTTCAAAGAAGCCGTATCAATGTTACGAGAACAATTGATTGCTACAGCTTGCCTTTATTTTGAATTTGTCGAACTCACGTTAATTTATTGTGTCAATTGCTCCTTAACATGAATCATGGATTTATTTTTAGTTTGCATTCATTCATTACTCGTAATGTTGCGTCATTCGTGTGGAAGCATGCCCAAGCATAACCGATACATCTTGTAGGCACATTGTTAGCGAGCGTACTGGTAGTCCCTGAATGTATGCCGGGCGACATGAGTGGTATTTTATTTTTTAATCCCGCAGAAATCTGCTATTTCTTTTGAGATAGCTGTTCATTTTCTGATTGCAGGGAACTGGGAGACAATATCCTTTTTTGATACAGACATGTGATTATTTTCATACTTTTTTAGTATGGCGCGGAACGGGAAGTAGAGGTATGTTACATTGAAGATGCTTATGCCGATGCATCAGTTTGATTCTTCCTTTTCTGATCCACCAGTTCCATTATTATCTTGCACCATATCTTCTTTTTTGAGCGTGGACACATCGACAAATGCCAGACCGGTGAAACAGGCGAAAATGAAAAATATCCCGTACCAGTGCCAGTCGGGGTATAGTGAATTCTTTATTCATAACGGTCTGTAATTCGTCATGGATGTGAGGAACAAGGTGGGGAGCTGTTTCATCCTGTTCCATTTTGTATCCATAAAACGCATCTTTTCTTCATCCAACCTTTGCCAGTGCCATATTTGTGATTTTCTTTGAAACATTTACATATCGTACAATAGTGTTGCGGCATAAACCGACTTCGTTTTTAAATGAAGGTCAAAGGCTTTGCGAATTCCGGAGTGAGTTCATGGAAAGTAATATCTTCTTTGTCATAAAATGTAGGAATGGAATTTTCGAGTTTTTTCAGTACATTTTGTAACGGTTGATGGTCACTGGCATAGTCAATATTCACAACTTTCTCCATCTCCTTGATTTCTTGTCGTATTGCTCCAAGCAGGGTACGCATTTCCGTATCCTTACCGAATACACGTTTTAATATTAAGGAGGAGTGGATATTGCCTGCTCCAGTATAAGTTCCTTATACTTTTCCAATGCTCGCGTGGCTAATTCAGATAAATAACTGTTGAGTTCATTGAAGCCCGGTCTTTTTCCTTTACTACATCCTTGGCTGCGTTCCACAGTTTGAGAGGAACGCTTGATCTTCGTGTTTCTTCGTATTGACCGTTAATTGTGATCCTCATTAGAATAGCAGCTTCCACCATTTTTAATACTTTGAGAACGAAACAGAATTCTTCATTGTTCCTTGTTTATAACCTTTTTTTTTTGTTGGTAAATAAATTAGTTATTCTGTCAACTTGAAAGATGAGTTGAAGTCGGTAAAAAAAGTTAAAATCGGTGGCTTTTGGTAGACATGGTCTGAAAAACCACCGTTTTTCAGTTTAAGATTCTCTTGTTTTCCTTCATCTTATATTTGTCAGTAAAGGGAAAGAATCTTTTTTGCTTTTTCTTTTTCGCTGTTTCCATTACATTCAAGCAAGGTATGCAAAAGTATGTTTTTGCTCTAAAATGATTGGCGCAAATTATTGTAAATGAGTGAAATATAGTGCAATCGGTGGTTTTCTAAAGGGACTCTGAAAAAGCCACCGAATGGGATTTCAGATACTCGAATCGGCTAGAATTTGCGTATTGGAGTATAAAAAGAAAACCCATTGAAATGACTGAATTTCAATGGGTTCCGAGAAATTACC
>VOFG01002227.1_pt1 | contig 32739 bp, 48 predicted proteins | sample 5384171 | NCBI WGS metagenome assembly VOFG01 (sample SAMN12384726, study PRJNA508395) | human gut metagenome | isolation source: healthy gut F | host: Homo sapiens
TCAAATTGATGGGTAAAAAATACAAGTTTGATTTCGTAATTACCGAAATCGGGGAACGGTAGGTGACATCGAATCCCTACCCTTCCTGGAGGCCATCCGCCAAATACGTTGGGAATTGGGCAAGGATGCCATCAACCTGCATCTGACCTACGTTCCTTATCTGGCGGCTGCAAAAAGAGTTGAAGACCAAGCCGACCCAAACATCGGTCAAAAAAGCAATTGCAGAGTTTGGGTATACAACCGGATATTTTGGTACTTCGTACGGAACATGAACTGAATGCGGACATCCGGAAGAAAGTGGCTCATTTCTGTAATGTGGACGAAGAAGCCGTCATTCAAAGCCTGGACATGCCGTCCATCTACGAAGTACCTCTGAGCATGCAAGCCCAGAAGCTCGATGCCATTATTTTACGCAAGATGAATATGCCGGTGGGTGAAACGCCCCAACTCGGTCCATGGCGCTCCTTCCTCGACCGTCGCAACAAAGCTACGGAAATCGTCCATCGCCCTGGTTGGCAAATATGATTTGCAAGACGCATATAAGAGTATTTTAGAGTCACTCGCACATGCCGGAACCTACAATGACTATAAAGTCAAGACACATTTCGTCAATAGCGAAAAACTGACCCGTGAAAACGTGGAAGAGCAACTGAAAGGTATGGCGGGAGTGGTTATCTGTCCGGGGTTCGGGCAACGTGGCACCGAAGGCAAAATCATTGCTGCACACTACACCCGCACACATGACATCCCGACTTTCGGCATTTGTCTCGGTATGCAGATGATGGTCATTGAATTTGCACGCAACGTACTTGGTTTCGCCGATGCAAACAGTCGCGAAATGGATGAAAAGACTCCTCACAATGTAATTGACATTATGGAGGAACAGAAAAATATCACCCAAATGGGAGGTACAATGCGTCTGGGAGCCTACGATTGTGATGTACGTGAAGGCAGTAAGACTTTTGAAGCATACGGACAAAAGCAGATTTCCGAACGCCACCGTCACCGCTACGAGTTCAACAACCAATATATTAAGGAGTATGAAAAGGCCGGCATGCAATGCGTCGGCATCAACCCCGACAGCAACTTGGTGGAGATCGTGGAAATCCCGACATTGAAATGGTACATCGGTACACAATTCCATCCGGAATACAGCAGTACGGTACTCAAACCGCATCCATTGTTCCTTTCATTCGTAAAGGCAGCCATTGAGAATTCATTGAGCACCAAAAAGCAATCTAAAGACAAATAAATAAGAATATGGACAAAAACACGCTTACAGGATTTATCCTCATTGCGGCAGTACTTATCGGATTCAGTTATTTCAGTCGCCCGAGCGAAGCGGAAATGGAAGCCCAACGCCGACAGGACTCTATCGCTACCGTGGCTCAACAAAAGGCACAGATGGCACAAGAAGCCAAGGAAGAGGCTGAAATAGCGCATCAGGCACAGAAGTAGTTTTAGACACGACGTCATTGTTTTACGCCCACAGGAGAGGAGAAGCACAAAACGTCGTATTGGAAAACGAGCTGATTAAATTAACGTTCAATACACGTGGGGAACCGTCCAAAAAGGTTGAACTCAAAGAATATAAGAACCAACAGGGCGGCCCGGTGACGCTGTTCGACGAAAAAGACGCACGCATGCAATTCATGTTGGGTGGGAAAACGGAGAACATCAACTCCGGCGACCTCTTTTTTCACCCCAATCAACGTCAGCGACACGACCTCACCATGCGTCTCCAGGCTTCCACAGGAGGCACACTGGATTTCGATTACAAGTTGTTGCCCCATTCCTACATGATCGACTTTACCATCCAAGCCAACGGTTTGGGCAATATCTTCGCTCCGTCTATGAAAACTCTGGACATCGCATGGAATGAAATGGCACGCCAACAAGAAAAAAGGCTTCGATTTCGAAAGCCGTTATTCTTCCCTGACGTATAAAATAAAGAATGAGGGAACGGATTATCTGAGCGAAACCAGTGCCGAATCCGAAAAGATTGCAGAACCCTTGGATTGGGTCGCTTTCAAGAACCAGTTTTTCAGTTGTGTATTGATAGCACATCAGATTTCACGGAAGCCCACCTCAGCAGCACGCCGCAGCAAAAAGCCAGCGGTTACCTGAAAGATTACGAGGCCGACATGAAAACGTTCTTCGATCCCAGCGGAAAGACCCTACTCAAATGCAGATGCTGTTCGCTCCGAACAATTACCATCTGTTGCAACACACGAACAAACTCAGTGCCAGTGACAAAGATTTGGAATTGAGGACCTTGTTTATCTGGGCTGGCCGCTCTTCAAGTGGATCAACCGTTTCTTCATCATATACATTTTCGATTGGTTGAGCAGTCTGGGACTGTCAATGGGTATTGTCCTGTTGTTGCTCACGATATTGGTGAAAGTACTGGTCTACCCCACCACACGCAAGTCTTACTTGTCTTCTGCCAAGATGCGTGTGCTGAAACCGAAGATTGACGAGCTTAACGCCAAATATCCGAAACCGGAAGACGCCATGAAGAAGCAGCAGGAAACCATGCAGCTTTATAGCCAGTACGGGGTCAGCCCGATGGGCGGATGCTTGCCGATGCTGTTACAGATGCCTATCTGGATCGCTTTGTTCAACTTCGTTCCGAACGCCATCGAATTGCGCGGAGAAAGTTTCCTTTGGGCTTCCGACCTTTCGGCATACGATGACGTAATACGATGGGACAAGTCCATCTGGCTTATCGGAGACCACCTCAGCATTTTTGCTTGTTGTTCTGCCCCTGACCAATATCGTCAACACTTGGATCAGCATGCGCCAGCAGCAGAACAGCATGACCGGCGAACAAGCACAGCAAATGAAGTTCATGCAGTATATGATGTATATCATGCCTGTAGCCTTCTTCTTCATGTTCAATAACTACTCGTCCGGATTGAACTATTACTATTTCCTTTCCGGTCTGACTAGTATTCTTATCATGTGGTTCCTACGCAAGACCACCGATGACAAGAAGCTTTTGGCTAAGCTCGAAGCCAACTACCAAGCCAATAAAGCCAACCCTAACAAAAGATGTCGGGAATGGCCGCACGGTTGGAAGCACTGCAAAAACAGCAGCAAGCCATCTTGGAAGAACAGAAAAAGAAACAAGCTCAAAAAAAAATAACAATATATCCAAAAGAATCATTCCGGGCTATCCGCAAGCGTCCGGAATGATTCATTTTTTTAGCTCACATCTATTATGAATCTCATTCATGTTATGACCGCAGCCCTTACCTTGGCTTCCGCCAGTCCGGTATCCGGAGCCAACGACGGACAAATCATCGGAAAAACCAGATTACACTTACCGGAGACCGCCTCACTCCCGAGGCATTATGGGCCATGGGACGGATCGGGACTTTCGCCGTCTCTCCGGACGCCCAAAAGATTGTGTACACCGTCAGCTATTACAGCGTACAGCAGAACAAAAGCCATACCGTTCTTTACCTGATGGATGCCGACGGCGCGAACCCTACCCTGCTTACCACCACGGCCGACAACGAAAGCGAACCGGCTTTCACTCCGGACGGACAAAGAATCACCTTCCTGAGCGGTAAAAGCGGGAAGCAGCCAGATATGGGAAATGGCTTTGGACGGCACGTCACGCCGTCAAGTCAGTTTCTGCCATAAGGACGTGGAAGGATATAAGTTTTCCCCGACGGGAAAAAAAAAAGTCATCATCGTCCATTCCGTAGACACTTATACTTCTATCGAGAAAAAAATACGACGACCTGCCATTATCCAGCGGTATGGTCATCACCGACCTCAACTACAAACATTGGGACCGTTACGTGACCACCATCCCCACATCTTCGTGGCGGATGTCCAAGACGGACGGACGGGTGACGGCATCGACCTCCTGAACGGCGAACCGTTTGAATGCCCGATGTTACCGTTCGGAGGCAGCGAACAATTCAACTGGAGTCCCGACAGCCGTTATATCGTGTACACCAGTCGCAAAAAGACAGGCCGGGACTACGCTATCAGTACGGACAGCGACATCTACCGCTACGATACGGCGACCGGACAAACCGAGAACCTATGCAAACCGTCCGACTACAAAGAGCCTGAAATCGACCCGTCGCGTTCCATGGAACACCAAATCATAAACCATCTGGACCGGGATTGTAACGTGGGCTACGACACGAACCCGGCTTATTCTCCCGACGGGAAATACGTGGCGTGGCTCAGCATGGCGCGCAACGGTTACGAAAGCGATCGTACCCGACTGTGCGTCCTGGATCTGAAGACGGGTGCAAAAACTTACGTTACGGAAGCTTTCCAATCCGGAGTAGACGGATTCTGTTGGGCAGCCGACAGCCGCTCGTTCTATTTCACCGGCGTATGGCAGGCACGTAGCATGGTACACTCCACCAACCTCAAAGGCGAAGTGAGACCGCTGACCACGGGGGATTTCGACTATGGTGCCGGACTGGCCTTATGCGGTAAAAAACCTCATCGTCACCCGCCACAGCATCAGTGCGCCGGATGACATCTACAGCCTTTCCTTTAAAAAAAGAAGAAAAATGCGGAAGTCAGGCAGCTCACCCGGGAAAACCAATATTTCCAGGAACGCCTGAAGATGGGTGAAGTCAAAGAACGTTGGGTCGCTACCACGGATGGCAAGAAGGAACTCTGTTGGGTGGTTTACCCGCCTCATTTCGACCCATCCAAAAAATATCCGATACTCCTGTTCTGCGAAGGAGGCCCGCAAAGCCCCGTCAGTCAGTTCTGGAGCTACCGTTGGAACCTGCAAATCATGGCTGCCAACGACTATATCGTCATCGCTCCCAACCGCCGCGGCCTGCCGGGCTTCGGCATGGAGTGGCTGGAGGAAATCAGCGGCGACTACAGCGGCCAGTGCATGCAAGACTACCTGAGTGCCATCGACGACATTTGCAAAGAACCGTATGCGGACAAAGACCGCTTGGGATGCGTGGGGCCAGCTTCGGAGGCTACAGCGTGTACTATCTGGCCGGGCACCACGACAAACGCTTCAAATGCTTCATCTCGCACGACGGAATCTTCAACACGCAACAGCAATATTACGAAACGGAAGAAATGTGGTTTCCCAACTGGGACCTCGGCGCAGGTCCGTGGCGTAAGGGCATCAGTGCCGACCCGGACAACGCGGAAAAGGTGGACGACCAGCAAAAGGTGAATCCCTTCACCACCAGTCCCCACCTCTACGTAGACCGTTGGGACACGCCCATCCTTTGCATCCACGGCGAGAAAGATTACCGCATCCTCAGCTCACAAGGGCAGTCGGCTTTCAGTGCCGCCGTCATGCGTGGTATCCCCGCCGAACTCCTGTTGTATCCCGACGAGAACCACTGGGTATTGAAACCCCAAAACGGCATATTGTGGCAGCGCACTTTTTCTTCCGCTGTCTGGACCGTTGGTTGAAAAAATAAATTAAACGATAAACGTCATGAACCAAACTTCGAATCAAAAAATTAAATGACAAGACGTGGGCACGTTGGTCTGCCCTCTTCGTTGTGGCTTTCACCATGATGGCCGCTTACTACGTAAACGACATCATGGCTCCGCTCAAAAGCATGCTCGAAGGCGAACTGCACTGGACAAGCGGTGAGTTCGGCTTCTTCACGGGAGCCTACAGTTTCCTGAATGTCTTCCTGCTCATGCTCATCTGGGGCGGACTGATTTTGGATAAATTCGGTATCCGCTTCACAGGTATGCTGTCCGCCATCCTGATGGTAGGCGGCACGATATGCGAATACGCTGCCATCACCCGTTTCGGCGGAACAGAAGAGATGCTGTTCGGTTACAAACTGGATGTCTTCATGGCCTCGGCCGGATATTCCGTATTCGGCGTTGGTGCCGAGGTGGCCGGCATAACAGTGACAAAAATCATCGCCAAATGGTTTCACGGCAAGGAAATGGCTTTGGCCATGGGCGTACAGGTCGCCTTGGCCCGCGTCGGCTCGCAAGTGGCATACGCAGTAGCCATCCCCGTAGCCAAGAACTGGCACCTCGATACTCCGTTGCTCATCGGTGCCATCCTGCTCGTCGGCGGACTGGTTTCTTTCCTGTGCTTCACTTTCATGGACCGCAAGCTCGACCGCCAGGTCACGATCGACACCTCCTGCGGCGATGATGAAAATTCTCCTTCAAGGATGTGGTGGCCGTAGTCAGCAATCCGGGATTCTGGCTCATTGCCCTCTTGTGCGTCCTGTTCTATTCTTGTGTATTCCCCTTCCAGAAATTCGCTACCGAATTGATGGTGACGAAATACAACGTATCCGAAGACATCGCCGGTACCTTTGCGGGTCTTCCTGCTTTGGGCGCGCTGTTCCTGACTCCTGTGTTCGGCGGAATGATAGACCGGAGAGAAAGGCTGCTTCCATTATGATGTTGGGAGCTTTTATGCTCATCTGCGTGCATGCCATCTATGCCATTCCTTTCATCCACGCCTCTTGGGTAGCCATCATCCTGATGATTATTCTGGCATCGCCTTCTCTCTCTCGTCCCGTCCGCCATGTGGCCTTCCGTGGCCAAAATATTCCCGGTCAAACAACTGGGTACGGCATACGCCCTGATATTTTTCATCCAGAACATCGGGTTATGGGGTATCCCGGCTCTCATTGGCAGCGTACTCGAAAACTATTGCATCACGGGCCAGGAAGTGGTAAACGGTAAAACAACCAATCTTTACGACTATACCCTCCCCCATGTGCATTTTTCACCGGTATAGCCATTTCTCTCCCTGTTGGTGGCTTTCCTGCTCAAGTCCGCCGATAAGCAATACGGTTACGGATTGGAAAAAGCCAACCTCAAGAAATAAATCTTTCCACAGCGGGAAAAGCCGGTATTTGAGGTACGCCGAAAAATACCGGCTTTTGTTTTTCCCTTTTCTGTCTGTCCGGTTTTATTTCTCTTGGAAATACAACGTAAAGGTCTTAGCCGTCCCACAAAATCATCATCATAAAAAGCTGTATTTCAAATACTAACAAAACACAAATTAATCTCCGCAGAACGAAAAACGATTGGCTGTGATTGAAAAATCAATCGGCTGAGACTAAAAAATCGTTTGGCGCAGAACCGTGTACCGATGTCCTTACCCCCTCTACCGAGTTGTAAAAGAAAAGAAATCCAAATACTGAAATTCAGAGTAACACTCATATATTAATATAATATAAAATAGAGTGAATATATTTCTTCCTATATTAAAATTACTATATTTGCAGAAGAAATAGTACATTCATGCTCAAGGAAATGAAGGGAAGCATTCCCGTATGCATGCAAGAAAAATACCGTTAACTTCCCACTTAAACCAACTAAGCAATGAGAAAAAGACTATTCTATTCTTTATTTTTAGGTGCGGCATTGTGTATGACAACGGCGTGCAGCGATGATGACAACAACGGAAATGAAGGTCCGGGCGGTGGAAATGGAAACGGTAACGTCCCCGTCACGACCGTAGAGCAGGCACAAGAAGAGATAGACCGTGTGGGCAAGGCATTGGCCGCAAAGATAGATGTGGAACGCCTCAAACCGACCATCTCGCTGTTGGAATATTGCGAAAACACGTTCTTCAACGAGGATGACGAGGTCATGCTCCCCGACAACCCGAACCGTCCGGATTACGGTTGGAGAAGCCTCATGCGCACCATGCGCCTTAGCGCACAAGGAGACATTGCCGCACTGGCCTCCAAGCGGGCTATCGGCGACGTGTACGAAATCAGCCAGCTACACGGCAAGTGGCAATGGAACGAAACGACGGAAGAATGGGATCAGATTTCGGACGCTTCGATGAACAATTCGGCCATTTACATGTTCAAATACGAAGGAAAGGACTGCGTGGCAGAACTGAAGGGGAGCGGACAGGTCTTTGATTTCGCACGCAAGGACTCTACCGGATATGTCTATTCCGAAACCATCAAGATTCCGGCTACCATTACCGGAACCGTGAAACTCAACGGCGAACTCATGGCCCAGCTTACCGTCAACACGGAAGCCTGCGACTATGCCGGCAAGCAATATTCCGCAAATGCAACGTTCGAGGCTGCCGATGCCGGTTATAAAGTCACCCATTCTTTGTTTGACAATAACAGCGAGGCTGCCGTGGAATCGAGACTTTACAGCGGAAACGAACGACTGATTACCATGTCATGCAGCGTGAACGGGCATAATTTGGCTGACATAGATTTGATCGAATCCGGATATTTCGACGGAAACGCCAACTTGAAAAACGGAATCTTGGGTTGCAACATCATGGACGACATAAGCCTGAACATCACTGCCGACAACAATAACGGGTTGGTGGACGCTTTCGACTACGACGGATACTATTATTATTATGAGGGAGACACTGTCGGGTCGTTGGAAAGCGTGAAAGAGGCTGCCCGAATGGAAACGCAAAGGGCCGTCGATGCCGCCAACCAATACGTACAGGCTGCGATGTTCTTCAAGAACAGCACCTATTCCGTACCTCTGACATGGCAAGCCCTCCATTACGATTATTCATATCCCGGAAGCTATTATTATTCCGGTGAATGGTCGGCCGAACCGGTATTGAACTTCGAAAATGGCACGACCTACACGTTCGGAGAGTATTTCACGGTTGCACGTTTCCAATCCCTGATTGCTGCGTATGAAGAATTGTTCGGGCGCTTCGAGAATTTATAACATACTTTTTAATTTAACCATGGCAGGCTGACTCGCGTTTCCACTTCGTGGGAATCCGTTGTCGGCCTGCTTTCACGTGTGTCCGGCATACTCGCATGTACAAAACCATTAGCATTTTGTTCCTGCTCGTTGGGTTCCACCAAAATCTACGTGCCTCGCCTCGCAGACAGCCTGCAAAGCGAACGAATGGAAGAAGTGGAAGTGAAGGCTTACAGTCCACGCACGTTATCGGACGACCGGAACGGACGTTTGTACTGGAACATGGAGTCGCTGGCAGACATGCCTCATGTATTGGGCAGTGCAGACCCCTTACGCAGCTTGCAACTTCTTCCGGGAGTAGCCACCAACAACGACTATACCTCCGGCATCCACATACAGGGATGTGCAGCTTCCCAAAGCGTATTGAACATGGACGGGGCACCAATATTCAACGCTTCCCACCTGTTAGGCCTGTTTTCCGTATTCAACGCCTCTCACTTCCGCGGCATGGCATTGGTCAAAAACCGTCACGATGCCGCTTTCTCCAACCGTTTGGGCGGAGAAATTTCTTTCTACCCTACCGATTCCATAGCCCGTAAAGTCCATCTTGATGCCACTGTCAGTTTTATGGAAAGCGAAGGTACGTTGACACTCCCCGACCGGCAAGCATTCCACGCTCTACTTATCCGGACGGGGAAGCTATTTGAACCTGCTCTACGGCAACCTGTTGAAATAGATGAGATGCAACTCCGCTATGGCCTGCAAGACTATAACCTGACTTTTTTGTGCAACAAGCCGGAGCGCACGACAAAATCCGCCTTAGCCTGTATCACGGACAAGACCGTATGAATCTGTTGCAGGAAGACTTTGCAGACGAAAACAAGCTGAATTGGCAAAACACGGCTGCCGCATTGCACTGGCAACACCATTCTTCCCGGTTTATCCTCCAACAGAACGCCACTTTCAGCCGCTACCGCAACACATTGGATATGGGTATCAGTTCCGTATCCTCAACCTGTCTTCCGGAATCACGCAAGCCGGTTACGCCGCCCGTTTGGAATGGACACGGGGCAATCTGCAATGGAACGGCGGTGTGGAATACAACTATTACCATTTCCGTCCCATGCAGTTCGAGGTCTCCGGTTCGTTCATCGAAAACGAAACACCCAAATTCCGTGAAGATGCCCACGAAGCCAATGCCTACCTTCAGGCCGACATTTCCATCCGCCCCTCCTGGTCGGTACTCGGAGGATTGAGATTGTCATCCTACCACAGCCATGGCCGCAGTTTTTTTTCGCCAGACCCGCGCATCACCCTGAACTACCATCCCTCGCCCTCCCATACTTTGTCTGTACATTACGGCCTGTACCACCAATACCTTCATCAAATGTCCGTCTCCAACGGTGGGTTGCCCGTAGACTATTGGACCTCTTCGTCTCCTTCCGTACGCCCCCAACAAGCTCATTCCATTGCCTTGGGTTATTATTTCCGGCCACAAAAAGGAATGATGGAAATCAGTGCGGAAGTTTACTATAAAAAGCTGAGCCATCAGCACGAATATTCAGGTTCCATATTGGATTTCTTCACGCAGGTCTACCACATAGAAAACAATATGATACATGGGAAAGGCTATAACTACGGTCTGAATCTCATGCTGAAAAAGAACAGAGGCAAACTCTCCGGTTGGGTCAGTTATGCCATAGGAAGCAGCCGACGCCGTTTCCCCGAACTTAGCCCGACCGACTGGTTCAACTCGACATTCGACCGACGCCACGACTTGTCCGTAGTAGCCAACTACCGGTTCAACCGGCATTGGAGCTTGGGAGGAGATTTCGTATACGCCAGTGGCACGCCCTACACCAAAGCCAAAAGCGTGTACGTCATCAATAACAATTTGGTGAGCGAATACGGAAAGTACAACGGCTCCAACCTTCCTGCCACCCACCGCATGGACATCGCCCTGACCTACCGTTTCACTCCCCGTGGGCACAGAGAGCAAAGCCTGAATCTCTCCATTTATAATTTATATGCCCGGCGTAATGTCCTTTTCAGTTATTTGGGCTTTCAGGAAGAGAACTTCGGCTACAAACATGTGTATTCCCTTTGCCGCATGCTGCCTTCCATCGCTTATACTTTAAAATTCTGAGCCATGAAACCATATTGCATATACACACTCGGACTGATACTTCTGACATGTGCCACACTTACGGCCTGCATGGAGGAAGAAGACGCAGAACTCCAAACGCAATTAGTCGTAGAGGGATGGATTGAGGACGGCGGCTACCCCGTGGTCTTATTGGGCGAAACCCATGCCATAGACGCCGGCATGCAGAATATCGAAAACTATATCGTACGTTGGGGGAAAGTAACCATTTCTGACGGGACCGACAGTGTGATTCTGACCGGAGGATATGACAACGACTTCTTTCCACCCTATAAATACACGACATTCAAAATGACCGGACAGGCCGGAAAAACTTACACGCTGACTGCCGAGTATCGGGGAAAAAAGCTACAGCCGTCACGACCATCCCCAGCCCGTCGAACTGGACTCCCTGCATGTCGTCCGCAGCGAAAGCGACACCTTATTCTATATAAAAGCTTTTTTTTTGAAGACAATCCCGACGAAAGGAACTACTATGGACTGTTCAGCAAAAAGACACGGAAAAGACAAAGCTTTTTTCTCTTATCTTTCATGGGGTATTCTCGAATGAAGTCATCCCCACGCACGTGACGGCCGACGTGTACTGCGGGACCTCCGTCTATACGGAAGCCGACAAGAACGCATCCGCCTATTTCAAAAAGGACGACTTGGTACAAGTAAAACTCTGCCGTATGGACCAGGCCGCTTACGAATTCTGGAAAAGTTACTCCAACCTGAACAACCTGTCTTCCAATATGTTCTTCCCCTACACTAACGACTTGGAATCCAATGTCCGAGGCGGAAAAGGCTATTGGTGCGGATACGGAGCCAGCACCCTATCTGTGCGCATCCGCTGACTACAATCACAACGCAATCAAATCGGCATATTCCGCCCTTGCCTCATCCAACAAATCCCGGGGCGACAACTTGACCTGCAAACCGCGCTGCCCCGCACTGACGTAAACATAATCGTACAGTGCCGCCGTCTCATGCACATAAGTAGGAAAGTGTTTCTTCATCCCTATCGGGGAACATCCGCCACGGATATAACCGGTCGTAGGCAAAAGTTCCTTCATCTGCAACAATTCGCATTTCTTATTGCCGCTCACACGGGCCGCTTTCTTCAGGTCTATCTCATGTTCTCCGGGTACTACGCAAACAAAATAACCGGTCTTGTCACCATACAGCACGATAGTCTTGAACACACGTTCCACATCTTCGCCCAACTGGGCGGCCACGTGCCCGGCACTCAAATCCGATTCGTCCACTTGGTATGGAATAAATTCGTATGCGACCTTGGCCTTGTCCAACAAGCGTGCCACATTGGTCTTGTTAATCTTTTGCTTTGCCATAAAGCACCTCCTTTAAATATGCGGCTGTATAACATTTCCATAACGTACCAAATCCTCGGGCGTACCCTCGAACAAAAGCTCGCCACCGCCACGTCCGCCGTCCGGTCCCATATCGATGAGGAAGTCCGCCGACTTGATGACATCCAAGTTATGTTCGATAACCATCACGGTGTTGCCTTTGTCCACCAGACGATCCAGTACGCCGAGCAACACGCGTATGTCTTCAAAATGCAATCCGGTGGTCGGCTCGTCCAATATATATATGGTTTGCCCCGTGTCGCGCTTGGACAGTTCCGTGGCCAGCTTGATGCGTTGGCTTTCGCCGCCCGACAATGTGGTAGAGGGCTGCCCCAGTTTGATGTATCCTAAGCCCACATCCTGCAAAACTTTGATTTTATTCAGAATCACCGGCTGATTCTCGAAGAACTCCACTGCACGGTTAATCGTCATATCCAAAACGTCGGCTATGGATTTGCCTTTAAAACGAACTTCCAGCGTCTCACGGTTGTAACGCTTTCCGTGGCATACCTCGCACGGGACATACACATCCGGAAGGAAATTCATCTCGATGGTCTTATATCCGTTTCCCCACCGCATGCCTCGCAACGTCCGCCCTTCACATTAAAAAGAAAAACGTCCCGGCTTATAACCTCGTATCTTCGCTTCGGGAAGACTAACGAAAAGCGCACGGATATCATTGAACACACCGGTATAGGTAGCCGGATTGGAACGCGGCAAACGCCCGATGGGCGACTGGTCCACACTGACCACCTTGTCTACAAATTCCAAGCCTTCAACCTTGTCGTAAGGCAAAGGATCGCGCAAGGAACGGTAGAAATGTTGCGAAAGGACGGGCTGCAAAGTATCGTTAATCAACGTGGACTTTCCGCTTCCGGACACCCCCGTAATGCAAATCAACTGCCCCAAAGGGAATTCAACATCCACACCCCTTCAGATTGTTTCCCCGTGCGCCCCTCAACCACAAAGAGTGTCCGTTGCCCTTCCTGCGCTGCCCGGGGATTTGAATGGAACAAGTACGGTTCAGATAACGTGAAGTCAACGTATCTTGCTTCAACATCTCTTCCGGCGTGCCCTGGAAGACCACCTCGCCTCCCAACCTGCCGGCTTTCGGCCCCATATCAATGATATAGTCGGCACTCTCCATCATTTCTTCGTCATGTTCCACCACAACCACTGTGTTTCCCGTGTCACGCAAAGCCTTCAGGGAGCTTATCAACCGACGGTTGTCCGTTGGTGCAGACCGATACTGGGTTCGTCTAAAATATACAAGACATTGACCAGTTGAGAACCAATCTGCGTGGCCAAACGGATACGCTGGCTCTCACCGCCCGATAATGACACCGACGAACGGTTCAACGACAGATAATCCAATCCCACTTCCATAAGGGAACTTCAGGCGCGAACGGATTTATTTCAAAATTTCCGGGGCTATCTTTCTCTTCCGGTCGGTCAGCCGTTCCTCCACGTGCAACATCCAATCATACAATTCACCGATATCCATCGCCGACAACTCCGCAATGTTCTTGTCTGCCATACGGAAATGCAAAGCTTCCTTATTCAAACGGCGTCCTCCACATTCCGGACAAGTCACCGTCTTGGAGAACTGTTCCGCCCATTTCTGTGCCGAAGCCGAAGTTTCGTTCTCTTGCATCATCTGGATGTATTTCACCAATCCCTCGTAGGTCACATAATAATCCGACGAGGTGTGCACCAACTGAGACTTGATGCGCACGCGATCCATGCTGCCGTTCAATATTTCGTTCAACGCTTCCTCCGGCAAATCCTTTGACCGGTGTCTTCACATCAGCGTCGTATTTTTCCAACAAAGCATCTATCTGCCAGAATATCATGCTGTTTTTATACTTCGCCAAAGGTAGGATAGCCCCTCGTACACCGAAAGGTTACGGTCCGGAATCACTTTATCCATGTCTATCAGGCTGACATATCCCAATCCTTTGCACCGCGGACAAGCCCCTGCGGAGAATTGAAAGAAAAGTTATGAGGAGCCGGGTCACGGTAGGACAAACCGGTTTCGGGGCACATCAAACGTTTACTGTAATGACGTACGGTCTCTGTTTCGGCATCGTAAACCATAAGTTGCCCTTCCCCTGTTGCATGGCCGTGGCCACACTGGCGTGCAACCGTTTGTCATCCTTCTGCTGTACGCAAAGCTTATCCACAACGATTTCTATGCTGTGGTTCTTATAACGATCGAGTTTCATCCCATGGGCTATCTCGCGAATCTCGCCGTCCACGCACACATATAAATAGCCCCTTGCGGCGTATCGTCTCGAACAGTTCTTTGTAATGTCCTTTACGGTTACGCACCACGGGAGCCAACAGATAGATGCGCCTCCCCTCGTAATCCCTGATAATCAAATCTATCACCTGCTCTTCGGTGTAACGCACCATCTTCTTGCCCGACAAATAGGAATAAGCCTCTCCGGCACGGGCATACAGCAAACGCAGGAAATCATAGATTTCGGTAGTGGTCCCTACTGTAGAACGGGGATTTTTATTGGTCGTCTTCTGTTCGATGGAAATCACAGGACTTAACCCTGTAATCTTGTCTACATCCGGACGCTCCAAGTTACCCAAAAAGTTACGCGCGTATGCCGAAAATGTTTCTATGTAGCGACGCTGCCCTTCAGCGAATATCGTATCGAAAGCCAATGAAGACTTCCCGCTCCCGCTCAACCCGGTAATCACCGTCAGACTGTTGCGCGGCAGTTCCACATCCACATTCTTCAGATTGTGCACCCGCGCGCCGAACACTTCTATTTTTTCTGTTTCGTTATCCATCATTCTATTAATCATTTCCATTAGTGCCCGTCCCCGAATAACCGGTCAGCACATTCACATCTTTTCTTATCTTATATTCCTTGCCGTCGGCTCCGCGTGCATTGACCACCACGAAATACACCCCGTCTTTGACGGTCTTGCCATGAAACTTCCCATCCCATCCGCCGTCCAGAGTATCCCAAGCGTACAATTTCTGTCCCCACCGGTTGAAAATGACAGCTTTGAAGCTGACGATGGACTGATAGCCTTCCTTTACCTTATATATATCATTGTAACCGTCTCCGTTGGGAGAAAAGCATTCGGCATTTCCAGAACAGACTCGCTGATGGAGACCACAAACGGTTCTGCCGTCCCTCTTCGGGAAACACGATAGTATCGTTGCCATGCACGAAAGTAGCATAAAATTGCACGTAAAACGTACCGCTTTCGGTGAAAGTGTACTCCAGATTCTCATCGAAACGGTCTATAATCGGAGTATTCTCTTGTCCTTCGCGATACACACGCCACTCATACCGTACCGTATAATCCCCTAAATCTTCCACATTGGAAGTAAAATGCCCCGCCAACGGAGCCGACTGGGGTTCGGACGCATCTTCCAACTCTTCGCCCGTGGCCGTCGTATAACGCGCAGCCGGATTAGCCGTAGGATAAGCCGTTTGTGCCGAAAGCGAAAAAGAAACAGCACAGAATAAACCTAAAAACAAATACTTCAAAATAGTTTTCATGCCTGAATATTTGTGCAAAAAATAATGTTTCCCGTTGACATAACCACTTTTTTTATGTAATTTTGTCCGCAATATCAGAAAAAAGAAATGGCACACTGGAAAAGATTTATATATGTCGTAATCGCCCTGTTTTCCTTACAACTGACGGCTCGTGCGCAGGAGACGGAAACTTTCGTACATACCATTAAACAAGGAGAAACGGTATATTCCATAGCCCGTACTTATCAGGTGTCTCCCGAATCTATCCTCAAGTTGAACCCGACGGCCTCTACAGGTATCAAGGCCGGAGAAACACTGACGATTCCGCAACAGCAAAACGGTACGCAAGAAAAAACGTTTCCATACGATTCAAGCCGGAGAAACACTTTACAAACTGACTAAAACTTACCAAGTAAGTGCCGACGATATTTGCAAAGCCAATCCGGGACTTACGGCCGAAAACTTCAAAGCGGGAATGGTTATCCGTATCCCGGTTTCCGCCACACCCGTGAACACGCCCCCGGCGAAGGAAGCCACCCAACCGCAAGGAGTAGCACAATCCGGATGCCGGGAAATGCACAAGGTAAAACGCAAGGAAACTTTATACAGCATCGCCCGGGATTTCAATCTGACAGAAGCCGAACTCAAAGCGGCAAATCCGGAAATGAACGAGCCTGGTTATAAACTCCGCAAAGGAGACTTCGTCTGTATCCCTTTCCCTAAACCGGAAAAGCCGAAAGAAATCATTCCTACCAATGAAGAACTGATGGGAAGAAAGCCGTATCAGCCCCTCAGAAACTGATACGTATGGGAGTCATCCTGCCTTTTAAGGGAGGTTCGGCGGACAACGATAAAATGATAGAATTCTACAGGGGAGTGCTGATGGCAGTAGAAGAGATAAAGAAATCCGGTACGTCGGTGGATGTTTTCGCCTACGATTCCGGCAAAAGCGCCGGCGACATCAAGGCCGTCGTGAACAGCCACCCCATTACAAACCTTGATTTCATCATCGGCCCGTTGTATCCGGAACAGATAGCCCCACTTAGCAAATTCTGTCAACAGCATCATATCAAACTGGTAGTCCCATTTTCGTCTCTCGGTGATAACGTATATGAAAACCCATATTATTACGCCATCAACCCTCCCAAATCATACCAGTTTGCAGAAGCATCCCGGCTGACCACGGAACTCTTCGGAAAAGACAACGTCATTTTCTTGGAAGGCACTGAAAACGACAAAGATGCGGCTGCATTCATCGATGCCACCCGAAAACGGTTACAACAAAACGGCAGCAAAGCAAACCGCTTGAAACTCAACGATGACGAAATAAAGTGGATGGAAGCGATGACCCAATACAAAGACAACGTCATCATTCCCAACTCATCCGGCATTAAACTGTTGAACCAATTGTTTCCCAAGTTGAAAGAGTTCACTAAAAAGAATCCCGAATACAGAATCAAACTGGTGGGCTATCCGGAATGGCAGACATACGCCAGCAATCATCTGGAGAACTTCTACCAATTCAACACATACGCCTATTCTTCCTTTTTTCAGGAATCCGCTGAACGGTAACGCCGACGAATTTGAGAATGCCTACCAAAAGGCCTTTCACACACCGACCCTCGTGTCGTGGCCGCGTTTCGGTATGCTGGGTTTCGACACGGCTATTTATTTCCTGAAAGGCATATCTACGTATGGAGAAGCTTTCGACCAGCATCTTTCGCAAATCGTCACGACTTCTTATCAACACCGCTTCGACTTCCAACGCATCAGTAATTGGAGCGGCTTTATCAACCGTGAAGTCGAATTCATCCACTATAGTCCATCCCACAGCATTGAACTAATCCGACTGAAAAATGAGAAAAGCATTCCTCATCGCGATAGCGACCTGCTGCATCGGGACCTCTAAAGTGTACGGGCAAATCGGCGAACCGCGTAACGACCTGGCCATAGGTTTTCAATGCGGGATACACGCTGAACCAAGTCATGTTCAACCCTACCATCCAACAAAAATTCAAAGGGGCGCCGACTTTCGGTTTTACGGCCAGATATACCTGCGAGAAGTATTTCAAAAGCTTGTGCTCTATCCAACTGGAAGTCAATTATACCAATTTGGGATGGGAGGAATTGATAGAAACGTCCGACGACACCTACAAACGGGATATACAAATCCCGTTGTTAGCCCGCATGGGTTGGGGCTACGAACAAAGGGGGCTTTTGTTTTTGTTGGCTGGTCCGCAAGTCGGCTTTATTTAGGCGACAAGGCACAAAGGTGGGCTTTTCAACGACTCGACCCTGAGCCTCCGTCCGGGACAAGTAAACCAACAATACGACATGCCGGTAAAGAACAAATTTGAATATGGCATCACAGCCGGTGCAGGTCTTGAGGTCAATACCAAAATCGGACATTTCCTTTTGGAAGGCCGTTACTACTACGGCTTGAGCGATATATTCGGCAACGGCAAGAAAGACGTGTTCGGCCGGTCGGCCAATGGCACCATCGTAGTGAAAGCCAGCTACCTGTTCGATATTGTACGTACACGACGGACTTCGAACAAAAAATAAAAAGGACGAAAAAAAAGTGCGTTAAAATGAAGTCATCCATTCCAACGCACTTTCTTTTTATTCTATCCCTCTTTTCCCCTATCTCAAACGGTCAAGCGAACGGACGATCAATTCGTCCTTCATGATGTTCCGGAAAGCCAGATAGTCTAATATCAATCCTACCGCCGGAAAGGCCGCTGTCCAGGAAAGGGTGAAATCAGCATCATAACGGGATTTAAACACGTAAACGAAAACCCCGAACACGATATAGTAGCCCATCAGGATAAGGCTGCTGAACACAGACAAGCGCACCTGAAACATACGGCGCTTAAACAAAAATATGGCTGCAAACGAAGTGAACGCTGCCAAAACCAACAGTACAAACATGGCCCACGGAGCAAAGACTCGCGCTCCGTCGGCCATCGTAAGCCATAAATTATAGAAATCTGCTATCCCGATACCGTCTTGGTGAAAATGTCCTACGGGCATGCACAAGCATACCACCGCACATACTGCGACCAAGAAAAAGATAGACAGACTGGATTCTTTGGATCATACAGTTCTACAATATTATAAAAAATAAGTATCGGCTTATTCTATCGTATCTTTCTCCTTCAACGGATTACGGAAATATATTTTCCCTTCTACAAATTCTTGCGTGGCAATCAACGATGGCTTCGGCAGTTTCTCATAAAAACGAGAGATTTCAATCTGTTCGCGGTTCTCGAATACTTCATCCAAATTGTCACTTACAGAGGCGAACTCCTGCAATTTTTTGGACAACTCATTCTTGATGTCCAAAGAAATCTGATTCGCACGCTTGCCAATGATAGCTACGCTCTCATAGATATTACCGGTTTCGTCACACAGATCCATAATGTCACGGGTCACTGTGTTTGTAGGCGCATTTTTTTTTTATAATCCATAATTATATAATTGATTTACTTGTTTCCTTTACCCTTAAGACTTCTTATTCACATATTTCTCCGACTGCGCAAAAAATCCGCTGCGCGTCTTTTAAATATTTAGATTCGGGATATTCGTTCATAAAGCCGTAATATTCGTCTATGGTGTCACGATAACGCTCCAAACCGTTTCTCTTCCACACTTTGCTGAGCCAGTTGATATTTGGCACGCAATATCATAATGGAAAACTCCTCACGACGTTCCGGGCTAGCGTATGGATAATCCAACAAAGCATTGCGGGCCGTCACGATACAAAGCCTCATAATTGCTTCCCCCATACGAGCAATTACCCATATACGAACCTAAATCGTAATACAACTTTGCGGCCTCGAACTCTTTTTCCACCATCTTGTCCTGCAAAGCAAAAAATCATCTCCTGTGTACGGTCTTTTCAGATGCGTATAGGGATAATAATCCAGAAAATCCTGAAATTCTTTCACCGCAGCCATCGTGCTACTCTGGTCCAAACGCGTGTCGGCACGCTTTCATAAAGGGAACGCCCCGCATAAAAAACGGGCATACTCTACATAAACGCCTTTAGGATAAGACTGATAGTATTTCTTAAAATAAGAATGCGCCACATCGAAATTACCGTCGCAGAACTCCGACATCGCCAACATATAAAGACATTCCTCTCCTCGCGAAGTCCCTTTCATCAAAGTGACAAGCTCTCCCAACAATACGGACGAACGGGAATATTGCCCCTTGACAAAGTATTCCTTTGCAGCCTCGTACTTATAATCGTAATCTGCGGTCTTCATCACGTTGTTATACTGATTGCACGAAGCCAGCAACAACATCGCCCCAGACAGCCATAAAAAAATCCGTTTCATATTGTACAATTGAACTGCAAAATTATGGAAAAGCATCGAATTTTGCAAAGAAAGGAAGTTTTTAAATGCAAAAAAGCACATGAAACGGCTTTTTAAGGATAAAATACCTATTTTTGTAGCTTGAAGAAACTTAAAATAACCAAGCCATAATATGCCTAAATTCGAGTTGACCGCCGATTACTCTCCTACCGGAGACCAGCCGGAAGCCATTGCCCAACTCACAGAAGGAGTCTTGCAGGGCGTACCGGCCCAAACGCTGTTGGGCGTGACCGGGTCGGGTAAAACTTTCACGATAGCCAACGTGATTCAGAACATCAACAAGCCTACGCTGATTCTCAGTCACAATAAAAACACTTGCCGCACAATTATATGGTGAGTTCAAAAAGTTTTTTCCCGCATAATGCCGTGGAGTATTATGTGTCGTATTATGACTATTACCAACCGGAAGCTTACATCCCGTCCACCGACACCTATATAGAAAAGGACTTGGCCATCAACGACGAGATAGACAAGTTACGGCTGGCGGCAACTTCTGCCCTCTTGTCCGGACGGAAAGACGTAGTGGTCGTCTCGTCCGTCAGTTGTATTTACGGCATGGGGAACCCGGCGGCTTTTTATGATAATGTCATAGAACTGAAACGGGGCAAATTGCTGGACCGTAACGTATTCCTCCGCCGCTTGGTCGACAGCCTGTACACTCGGAACGACTTGAATCTGGAACGTGGGTGCTTCCGGGTCAAAGGCGATACGGTAGACATTTACTTGGCCTATTCGGACAATCTCCTGCGCGTGACATTCTGGGACGATGAAATCGACGCCATAGAAGAGGTAGACCCCGTAAGCTGCCTCCCGCTTGGGGAGTTTCGACGAATACCGCATCTATCCGGCCAACTTGTTCATGACCACAAAAGAAAGTACGGCGAAAGCCATACACCAGATAGAAGACGACTTGCACAAACAAGTAAGTTACTTCGAAGAGATAGGAAAGCCGTATGAAGCCAAACGATTATACGAACGAGTCACGTATGATATGGAAATGATACGCGAATTGGGGCATTGCAGCGGCATCGAGAACTATTCGCGTTATTTCGACGGGCGCGAAGCCGGTACACGTCCCTATTGCCTGCTGGATTTCTTCCCCGAGGATTTCCTGATCGTTATTGACGAGAGCCACGTGTCCGTACCGCAAATCAATGCCATGTACGGTGGCGACCGCGCCCGCAAAAAGAACTTGGTGGAATACGGTTTCCGGCTTCCGGCAGCCATGGACAACCGCCCTTTGAAATTCGAGGAGTTCCAACAACTGGCCAAGCAGGTCATTTATGTATCCGCCACTCCCGCCGACTATGAGCTGCAACAGAGCGAAGGAATCGTAGTAGAGCAGGTTATCCGCCCTACCGGCCTGCTCGACCCCATCATCGAAGTTCGCCCAAGCCTGAACCAAGTGGACGACCTGATGGAAGAGATACAGCAACGCATCGAGAAAGACGAGAGAATCCTGGTCACCACACTGACCAAACGAATGGCGGAGGAACTTACCGATTACTTCATGAAGCACGACATCCGCACAAATTATATCCATAGCGACGTAGACACGCTTGAACGCGTGCAAATTATGGACGATTTACGTGCCGGACGCTTCGATGTGCTGGTCGGCGTGAACTTACTCCGCGAAGGACTGGACCTTCCGGAAGTTTCCTTAGTAGCTATCCTGGATGCAGACAAAGAGGGTTTCTTGCGTTCGCACCGCTCGCTCACACAAACCGTAGGCCGGGCGGCCCGCAACGTGCATGGCAAGGCTATCATGTATGCCGACCGCATCACGGACAGTATGCAGAAAACCATCGACGAAACCAACCGTCGGCGCGAAAAGCAACTTAAATACAACGAAGAACATGGCATCACTCCGCAACAAATCAAGAAAGGCCGGAAAATGACTGACCTTATCAGTGCCAATGCGGAAGCTCATGCGGAAACCCGTGCTTACATCGAACCGGAAGAAAGAATGGCTGTGGCCGACCCTATCATGGAATATATGACGCGCGACCAATTGGAAAAGAGCATAGAACGCAGCCGAAAACTGATGCAGGAAGCGGCGAAGAAATTAGACTTCATCGAAGCCGCCCAATACAGGGACGAAATGCTGCGCATGGAAGAGATGCTGAAAGAAAAATAAAGCACCGGAAAAAAGGAAAGGAGGAAAGACTTTGGGATTGTGTCTTCCTCCTTTTCCTATTTTATATAAACTTCCTCAACATACGGAAGCTTCTGTTCAGCCTCAAAAGTCTAAAACTCCCACTTGCATGCAATCGTAGGTATGGCATAAAAACGGTTGTTCTGTCCGGTTTCCGTATACACGAAATTATTACTGATTTCAACCTCCGTACCAATACTCAGCTTGAAATCGTCACTGACCCTTCTCAACGCAGCCAGATTAAACCAAAATTGCGGTTCCGACATCAGGATGAGATTCCCGTTCACGGTATTATTGTACCACAAATCGACAAAACCGCTGAACGTACACAAGCCTCCGGCAAAACGGTTTCGCCAAACGCCTGTCAACTGCCAGCTATGGCAATAAGGGCCATTCTTAGCTAAGTATTTGTACATAGCCTGTACGGAAAATCCCTTGGCAAAGTCTTTGCTATTCCAGTTGTAAGCTGCGCCAGCCAGATAGGCATCCCCGAAAGCATAACCATCTCCCTTTCCGGTTCCATAACTCAAACCACCGTTGTACTCCACATGGAATGCCACCGGCATTTTCTTCGTTTGGATTTCCCGGGAAAACTCGCCATAGGCTCCACGCAAAGCATTGTCACCGAAATCGGCATCCATAAAAGAAATAGGTACTTCCCCACTTGTCGGCAGAGAAATTCTCAACGGTTGCTGTCAGATGCTGGCGCGAAGAAATCTCGTTGCCATACATCCCATGACCCAGGTCGTAATGTAACTGGACGTTGAGTTGGGCGAGGCTTTTTTGTGGCCCACAGGCACAATACCCCGACATAAAAAATTTTTTTCATTACTTTTGATTTTAAAAAAACGCCGGCAAAGTTATATAAAATACTCCAAAAACGAATGCCCTCCTAAAAGAAAGTAGAAGACCGTCCATTCTACATTTCTGTATATGAAAAAAAGACAAACCTCATAACCTATAAGAATTAGATTCTTAAAAAATATCACAGCATACATGCCAAAAAACATCGAAAAAAATCCCTCAAATGTTTGCCGGATTAAAAAAAGTGCGTACCTTTGCAACCGCAAACGAGAAACAACACAGGCAAAACTTAAAAGTCTGAACGTTTTTCAATGCGAAAAGAGGGCGTTTAGCTCAGCTGGTTCAGAGCATCTGCCTTACAAGCAGAGGGTCGGCGGTTCGAATCCGTCAACGCCCACCATCTCTTACGGCTCCGTAGCTCAACTGAATAGAGCATCTGACTACGGATCAGAAGGTTACAGGTTTGAATCCTGTCGGAGTCACCAAGAGCGGGTGGATACCAGAGTGGCCAAATGGGGCAGACTGTAAAATCTGCTGGCTTACGCCTTCGGTGGTTCGAATCCATCTCCACCCACAACCATAAACCTTGCGGAAATAGCCAGTTGGTAGAGCACGACCTTGCCAAGGTCGGGGTCGCGAGTTCGAGTCTCGTTTTCCGCTCTTAAAGGTGCGTTAGTTCAGTTGGTTAGAATACATGCCTGTCACGCATGGGGTCACGGGTTCGAGTCCCGTACGCACCGCAATCTTAAAAAGCAAAATAAAGAAAAGTCCTGAAGTTCAATACTTTGGGACTTTTCTTTTTCTCCAACCCCATACCAAAAGTAGCGAAACGGCGCAGTTGCCACTGGCTTATCCGTTGGACTTTTGGAGCTGAAAAAGTCCAACGATTTGGTTTTATTTTCGCTGATTCTCAATATTTTGCATAGTCTGATTTGGAACAATACGATTTAACTTTGTACCACTAAAAATGCAAGAAGTATGGGAATTGAAAAAAGACGTAGTACACTGAGTGTGTTGTTTTACATCAAGCGGCAGAAACTGCTGAAAAACGGGGAAGCCCCCGTCTGTATGCGCATTACCGTTGACAAGCGAAAGGCGGAGATTGTGATTAAGCGCAGTGTGCCGGCGGAACTTTGGAACCAGGCGAAGGAGTGTTCCAAAGGAAAAGACCGCAACTCGCAGGAACTTAACCATTACATAAATTCAGTCCGTGCCAAGGTGTTGCAGATACACAGGGGAGCTGGAGATAGACAACAAGGTTGTTACGGCAGACATTATCCGTGACAGGTATTATGGAAGAGACAAGGTGCAGTACACCCCTTTTTGGAAGTCTATGCGGACCATAATAAAAAATGCCGGGCTCTAATCGGTAAAGGAATATACTGAATCAACCGTAACCAAATTTGAAACCTCCATCAACAGGCTGAGGAGTTTATCCGTTTCCGTTATCATAAGGATGACCTCTACCTGAATGAACTGGACGGACAGTTCATCCGTGATTTCGAGTATTGGCTGAAGACTTCCATAGGATGCCAGAACAATTCCGCACTGAAACATTTGAAGAATTTGAAGAAGGTGATACGGATTGCATTGGCCAACGAGTGGATGAAAAAGACCCGTTCTATGGTATCCATTTTAGAATAGATGAAGTAAACGTGGAATTCCTTTCCAAAGATGAGCTTGAAAGACTGATGGACAAGGATTTTGAAATCAAGCGGCTGGAGCAGGTGCGTGATGTCTTTGCCTTCTGCTGCTTCACCGGCATGGCCTTTGCAGATGTCCAGCAACTCAGCAAAGAGCATCTCGTAAAGGACAACGAAGGCAACTTGTGGATTCGGAAAGCCCGGCAAAAGACCGGACAGATGTGCAACATCCCTATTATATCACCTGCCCGAAAACTGATAGACAAGTATTCCCACCAACCGGACTGCATTGCTAAAAATGTACTTTTGCCCGTACTGAGCAACCAGAAAATGAATGCTTATCTGAAGGAAATCGCGGATATTTGCGGAATACAGAAACGGCTGACGACACATGTTGCCCGCCATACTGCGGCCACTGTCGTATTTTTGGCGAATGAGGTGAGCATGGAGAATGTGGCAAAAATTCTGGGGCATTCCAATATCCGTATGACCCAGCATTATGCCAAAGTGCTGGATACCTCCATCCTGCGTGACATGGGAAATGTGGAAAGAAATTTTTCTAAAAAGACAAGTATAGGAATCATGGACAGAGGAATAATAACCATCAGTGATACGGGGGCGGTTTTCATGCCTGCCATACCCGTATGGATGACCCAGCCTGAGATAGCGGATTTGTTCGGTGTGTATTGTTCGGACATCCGTAGGGCTGTCCGTTCCATTTACAAGAACCGTGAATCCGTTGAACAGGACACCATGCGGTACATCAAAAATGATGACCGGACAAGCATGGATGTCTATTCCCTTGAAGTGGTGATAGGCGTCGCTTTCAAGTTGCGTAGCCGGGAAATCCTGTTTTCAGGCGGCATCTGATAAGCAGCCTGTGTTCAGGCAGCAAAGAGCCGGGCTGCCTGCTGTTTTATATACGCGGAAACCGGGAAAGGAACGGCATTTTTGGAAATCTTTGCTGAAGAGCCTCCCGTTGCTTTTTTATATTGGAGAGGAGACACACAACCGTCAGACAATGTGTATCTCCTCTCTTTCATATTTTTATTGGTCGTCCGTGCAATAAGCCTCGCGATAGCCGGTTTTGAGAAGACGCTCAATGTCACTTTCCTTATATATGATCTTCCCTCCAAGCTGGATGTATGGGATACGGCCCTCGTTCCGGTACTCTTGCAGGGTACGCCTGCTGATTTTCAGCCGCTCCGACAGTTCCTTGTCTGTCAGAAAACGTTCACCTCCCAATACCGGACGGTATTCCCCCCCTCATCTGTTCCATTTTCATCATAATCTGCTCCATACTGTTTAGGAGACAGACAATCCATTCGTTTTCTCTTGTTATCAGTTTGTTATCCATAGGCATTCTGTTTTTGGGTTTTCATTGATTCTTTTTTCTTTTCCACGACCGGAAGAATGCGCTCGACATCTTCGGGAAGATAATATATCTTGTGGTTTATCTGCGAATAGGCCAGCCTTCCGCTGTCCCGCAATGTCTGTAAGGTACGCGGACTGATGTCCAAGAGCATACAGACGTCCTGACTGTCCATCCAATCACTCATTTTCTTGTCACTGCCTTTCAAGTACAATGTTTCAATCCCGGCAATAAAGCCGTTGAGTTTAGAAACCATTGGAAAAGCCACGCGACTTTGACCCTTTTGGGCAAACAGGATTTGCCCCCTTTGGCTACAATATGATTGACCCTTTAAAGCCCTGGTGTTGGGGGTCAATTTTATTTTACCCTTTTAAAATTTCTCGTTTTTCTTGGACCTTAACTTTCGCATACTTTCACCATATAACTCTATGATATGAGCCGTATGTATGATGCGGTCAAGGATTGCATCGGCTATTGTCGGGTCGCCTACCATGTCATACCAGTTGGAGGATGGGTACTGCGATGTGATGATGATGGATTTCCGTTCATGCCTGTCCTCGATGATTTCAAGCAGTATGGGACGCTCCTTGGCATCAAGAGGTACAATGAACAGGTCGTCAAGGATGAGCAACTGGCATCGCTCGATCTTCTTGAGTTCCGTTTCAAGTGTACCTTTGACTTTGGCGACTTTCAGCGCACCGAGCAGTTTCGGGGCATTGGCATAGAAGGTTCGGAATCCCCTTTTGCATGCTTCGTGGCCGAGGGCACAGGCCAGATAGCTTTTTCCCCGTTCCTGAAGAACCGGTAATGAAAAGGTTCTGTGCCTTATGCACAAAATCAAGGGTGGCGAGACGTTCCATCTGGTTGCGCTCCAGCCCCGGTTCGTGGCATAGTCAATCTGTTCAATATAGGCCTTGTAGCGGAATGCCGCATTCTTGGTAAGCCGTGCGATGGCAGCCTGTGCACGATAGTCCCATTCGCGTGCTAGGAGCATGGAGAGGAACGTGTCCGCAGTCATGGATTGCGGAGTGGTGCCGGCAAGACTTTCCCTGAAAGCCTCTGCCATACCATGCAATTTCATACGGTTCATTAAATCCAGTGATATGGTATTCTGGTCTTGTTGTCCCGTAACGGGAGCTGTTTTATTGTTTACTTCCATAGATATGAGTTTTATTGTTTGTCCTTTCTGTAATATTCACGTCCACGTATATTTTTTGTGGGTCAATGGAGTCGGGGGAAGTCACGTTGGGCTGTACTTTCCCGTCCTCATCGGGAAGGAAATCCGCATCTTCTCCCAGTTCAAGCACCTCGCGCAAGGCCTGATACCCGTATTGCAACTTCTGGTCCGCACATACGCAAGCCGCAACCAGACGGTCGCGGCCGTATTTTTTCTCCAACGTCAAGATACCCCGACAGGACCTGAATGCTTTTGGCGGATATTGCATGGAACGCTCCACTTCACGGAGATAGTTCAGTACGATATTGTCTATTTCCGAGGCACGCCGGAAAAGTTCCTCCAAGTCCTTGTCATAGGGGCCGTAATGACCAGGCAGGTTGTGCTCCTTTTTCCAGGAATAAGTGTAAGAATGTCACAGCGGTCATGGGTGGCGACAAGGTTCATGCCACAGTAGATTTCCACCGTGTCGGCATCATAAAGAATCGTCACACGCTTTCCTGTATATTCCTTTGGAACACTGTAATGGTGCTTGAACAAGGAAACGTAAGAGTTCCTTCCCACGGTCATCAGTTTCCTTTCTTTCATTACGTAGCGTTTCACGGGAAGCGGACGAAGATAATCCTTCTCTCCATGAAGGAACATTTCCTTGCGTGACATCTCCCGTCCGGCCATCACCTTTTCATTGAAATCAAGCAAGGAGATATGGATGGCGGTATTGAGTTCCTCCAAACTGGAAAATGTCATTCCCTCTATATCAAGGTAAATGGAACGGTAGAGGAGCTTTACGGCATTTTCTACCAAAGCCTTGTCCTTGGGGTGACGCACACGGGCAGGATAGACTGCACAGCCGTAATATTCGGCAAAAGCGGCGAAATCATCATTGATGACAGGCTCGTTGCGGTCGCTTCGTGTGACGGCAGCCTTCAGATTGTCGGGGACGATAGCCGCAGGAACGCCTTCAAAATATTGCATGGCATTCTCACATGCCTTTATCAGGTCTTCCTTGCGTTGCGACCATACGGCTTCGCAGTAGGTATAATGGCTGAACGGAAGGATGGCAACAAATACCTCGGCTTTTCTTCGTCTCGCCCGTCATTTCATCAACAACTTCAAGTCTGTCACCGGCAAAGTCAATATACATCCGGTCTGCGGCATAGTGCTCGACATGACCGACGACCTTGACGTGAAACTTGTACTGACGGACAGCCCGTTTGAAGGAAGATAACTGGAAACCGTCCGGATATTCGGCATGGTACTCCTTGAACAGTTTTCGGACACTCATGCCTTTACGTGACAGGCGGGATACGTATCCGGGAAGCAAGGCTTCCAATTCAATCCTTCTGGAAGAAGGCTCCCGATGCCGGGATTCCGTACAGCCGAACAACTCATCCAACTGCCCATCGGACAGGGAAAGAAGTTGTTCAATACTCTTACCGCTTGAAAGGAACAAGCGGACATACTTGCGGACTGTATTACGGGAAGTATGAAACGTGGACGCCGTTTCCTTGATTCCCATGCCGGCCGCATAACACCTTAAAATGTTTTTGATTCGTTTATCCATTTGTATAGATTTTATTATCGCCCCCGTTACACCAGGACTCGGGTACTCAAATCTACACAAAAAATCTATAACAACAGGTGTACCAAGTGGTCAATACTATTTTGGCCAAAAGGGTCAATCATATTGTAGCCAAAGGGGGCAATCCTGCGTGCCCAAAAGGGTCAAAGTCGCGTGGCTTTTCCAGAAAGACCTGCGGAAGTTTGTCGGCATGTTTCGCAAATTCGGGGTGGATTCGACCTTGCTCGGCACGTTGGCTTTCAATGTCGGTCCGGCGAAGTTGTTAGGTAGCAAAAAGTATCCCAAAAGCACTTTGATACGAAAATTGGAGGCTGGCGACAGGAATATCTACCGGGAGTATATCGCCTTCTGCCACTACAAGGGGAAACGGCACGCCATGCTGCTCAAACGGAGAAAGGCGGAGTTTGCGCTGCTGTTTGTCCCGTGACCATAAACGAAAATCCGATGAAGCTGCCAACTTCATCGGATTTTCCGCTTTTCATACATTCGGGATTACTCCCGTAATAATTAAAACTTGTTTTTGCGATTGGTATCACAGATTGGAACTGGGGCTTTTTGCTACTTTTGTGCCGCCTACTGCTCACTGTCAAAAGTAGCGGGCGGCAATCTTACCGCCCGTTGTCCTCTCAAAAGCGTGTGTGTAAAGCCCTGTCACCATCGTGAACATTTCCTCCAGCATATCAAAATAGATACCTTCGTGTACGGCAATGTCTTTCGTCCTGCACTCGAATGTCTTTTTGCTGAACGTCCTGCGGTAGAAACGCATATTGTAAAGGTCTGCTCCTGCATCATAGATGATGTCAAGGCGGTTGGCACTCGTCTTGTTCCTCGCAAGGCTCATCCGTAAGCCGTTGCCCATGTCGATGAAGTCACGGCTTCCCGTCATGGTGGAAAACCGTTTTCCGCCTATCTGCTGTAATATCGTCTTTGCTATCATATCCGTTGTTTTAGGGGGTTATGTGTTGGCGGTGCGTACACCGCCAACTCGTTCAAAATTCTGTTATCTCGGCAACGGGTGTATATCGTCGCAACCATTCCTTCACACATTCCATGTTATACTCGCTCGTAATGACTGCCGTGTATTCATCAATAGGTGTCATTCTCGTGCTTTCATACGTATCAATCCATTCCTTTAGGGTGCTTGCTCCCCATTCGGCTGCATCTTCAAAGATACCGTCCAAAACCTTGATAGGGTCACTGAATGTCACCTTCAGCGTGTCATAACTTGGCTTCATTGTTTGTCCTCCCTTGCTTTAATCCATTCGTCCCGTTTGGCTCGACACTCGTCCAATGTAGGGCAAACACATGAGAACAATGTTCCGCTGTGATGGCGATAATCGTACTGCACAAGGGGTGCGCTTGCGTCTGCCGAAGCCTGATTGAAAACTCTCGTACTTTTCTGTACCTGCCGTTTGGCAGGTACTCACTCCGTTGATGGTCATTCTTGTTGTCATAATCGTTGTTTTTAAGAGGATTAGAAATGTACTGATAAAACTCTGTTCTTCATCACCATTTCGGGATTGCTCGTATAGCGTTGATGCAGGTAGAAATGGTGAGAGCCGAAGCCGTAAAGGAAGAATTTGTCAAGTTCGTGTTTCTCGGCAAACTCCTTTACACTTCTTCTCAAATCCTCCTCGCTTTGACAAAAAGTGAGGAGGTTTACAAATTCAAAGGAACATAGTGGGGATTGCATCGTCCCACATACAAATCATACTTCCTATTCTTACTTCCATATCAATGTTGTTTTAAGGTTTATATTATGCTGCCTCTTTCATCCGCTTGCGGATAAGTTCGGCATTGTTTTCTACAAGGGTGATAATGCGGTCGTGGTATTCGGTGTTAGAATTGCATACACCACGACTTTGCACTACTTGTAGGGTTTTCAGTGACACTTCCACCGTTTCAATGCGCTTCCCATTGATGGTTGCGGAAAAATCAGAGAGTCTTTTTCTTCTGTGATAACCGCCCACACAATGGTGCATCGCCTTTCCTTCAAGTATCATTTCCTCCACGCTTTCAATGACCTTGACACAGATAAGGCTGTCGGTAAAGACAAGCCCGAAGAAAATGCCTTTGGCTTTCAGATACTCTTTCTCGTCCTCAATCGCTTTCATGCGTTGTTCTTCCGTCTGTTCACGTATCCTTTGGCGGTTGCGTTTTTCCATCCACTTGTCGTGTTCGGCTTTGAGGTCTTGGGGGCAGACATACTTCGGGCTGTTCGTGTCCTTACCGAAATGTTGCAGTAGGTCTATGTAGTCGCGCCACATGGAGCCATCGGCAATGGTGTAGCCGTTGCGGATGCATATCTTGACGGATGACCAATACCTTTCCATGTCAAAAGACGATTTGAGATAGTGCCGTAACATCTGGTATTGCCCTGCCTTCATAAGTGTTTCGGCTCTGCTGTCCGAAAGCAAAGCAGGAATAAGCGATGTGGGTACAATGCCATGAAAATCTCCTTCAAAGCCATTTCTGCGAAGCGTGTCTATGGCTTTGCTTTTGGGGTATATCGGGCATAAGAAATGTGGTCATAGGCTATATTGTCCTGCCGTATTGCCATGGGTGAGGCAAAAGAAAAGGTGTCCAAATATTTTCCCAATACACGCTGAATACCTACAATAGCCTTTCTCCCTTGTGCGTTCCACCAATATTGACCGATTTCTATAACATAGGGCATTGCCTTGCAACCTTTCTCCATTTCTACGACAAGCAGGAACATCCGTAACACTTGGTAAACTCCGCTTGTGGTGAGAACGGTGAAGTATTGTTTCTGTTGCACTTTGCGGACATAGGATAGTTGCACTTTCAGCCTTGTCCTACATGCCGGGCAAGTGCAGTCTTCCGTCTGTTCTGCCATGTGCCAGTTGTGACCACAATCCATACACGTTGTGCGACCTTTTGGAAGTCGGTGTGCGTAATGGTCTATACATTCACGAAAAGCCCACTTTACCTGTGCCTTACTTATAGTCGGCAGTTTTTCACTTTGTGCGAGGACTGCCTTTTCAAACTTGTTTCTCGGTTTCATAATCAAAAGTCGAATAATGAGGGTTGGACTTGGTTTTCTTTTTTTCGCTGACGGCTTGTTGCGGTTCTGCAACTTCTGAATTTCCGCTTGCTGGTATTGGCGGATGGCTTGCTGCCGTGCTTCCGCCTTTTCCTCCTCCGTCAGTTCTACCGAAGGATGATTTACCACAACCTTGCATTGTATGGGGTTGCCTACCTCTATCTCGTTTTCATCAAAGTAATGTATGGCTTGCCCGATGATTTCACCTCCCGAAAATCCGCAACACCCACTTTGCTTGACCCAATTCAGAATGTAGGTCACACAATCGTCCATGTTCTTGGCTGGGTTGCGGAAACTCTTTGCAAAGAGCGCATCTTCCGCTGCACGTTGTTCCAAATACATCTGTATCGTTCTCTTGAAATGGTCTGTTCCTTTCATATCGTCAAATTTTAGAGGGGTTGTCGTTTGAATAAAGTATGTCGCAATCTTCCACTTCGGTGGGAAGTCCGAAAAGCGGATAGTGCGAGAAATAGGGTTGCGCATTGCCTTCCTCGTCCGTGAGGGTGACACAATCCGCACTTGCCAATCATTTGTCCATTGGTCTATCATCCGCACTTCTTCGTCAGTGAGGTCGGTGCGGTCACCATTGATTAGGTAACACAAGCTCCATGTGGGTATCTTTTCCGTTGTCTTGTTCATGTCGGTAGGGTATTAGATAGTTTCTTTAATCATTTCAAAGCGGTATTGAGGATTAACCTCGTCAAACAAAGAAGCCGATGAAGTCCTTTCTCGTGTCCTTGTTCAGTTCGTGGTAGAGTTCTCGGAAAAAGGAAATGTTTCCGTTGATGTACGTTTCCACCATATACTCGAAGATGTTGTCCACTTCGTAAAACCTGCATTGCTGCGCTGCTGTCTTGCTGTTTCTCTTTGCCATATTGGTTGTATTAAAGGG